>Ga0247610_10001411_pt1 | contig 29930 bp, 28 predicted proteins | sample 174DNAGHGhighgp2_FD_193483 | JGI IMG/M metagenome (GOLD analysis project Ga0247610, IMG submission 193483) | Sheep rumen microbial communities from Palmerston North, Manawatu-Wanganui, New Zealand - 1742 DNA GHGhigh gp2 | ecosystem: Host-associated > Mammals > Digestive system > Stomach > Rumen...
GAAAGCACTTTCCGGGTCGGTCTTATAGTTCTGGAGATAGACGGCCATCTCCTTCATAGCTTTCTGATAGGCTGCAGTATCTTTACTGATGTTCGTAAATTCGGCATATATCATCTGCATGAGCGTTTCCATATCTACAGGATTCGCACTGCCGGTGAATGAAAAGTAGCGCTGGCCGATACTATGACTTAGGTTGACACGCTTTCCTGCCAGGAGCTTTTCGACTTGTGAGGAAGTGAGACCGTTATTCCCAAAGGAAAGGTTGCCCATCATGGAGATATCGGGATCTTCATCTATGTCATATAGCGTCCATCCACCCTTGCCATAGGCCTTGAAAAGAATCTGACTCTTGTCGATGTCGGTCTTTTTGAGCAGTACTGTGGCGCCATTGCTGAGTGTCATTCTTGAATATCCGAGATCCTGGAATGTCTCTTCCTTTATGATTGAGCCCTTCAGGGGAGTCTCGTTCAGAAGCTTCGCTCCTTTCAAACTGTCTTCGTATGGTGTGACTTTAGCCTCTCTCCCAGCGATGAGGGCAGTTTCGAGTTCTTTTTCCGTGGGATAACTGACACTGTCTTTCTCAATGTTCCAAGAGCAGATAACCATATTGTCGTTCTTCTCGGGCAGAAGTTTCTTTAATTTTAGGTTCACGTCATCAAGCGTGGTAGAGTTGATAATCTGTTTCCTGATGGCGACATAATCTTCTATGGTCGACATATCGGTGCCATGAAGGTAATTGTTGTAGTATTCTTCAGCCAGTGATGAACTTTCGCGTTTGTCGGCTGTCATCAGAAGATTATCCAATTTCGATATCTGCTCTGACTGATAGCGTTTGAACTCTTCCTCGGTAAAGCCATATTCTGCAGCCCTACGGCATTCTGTCAGAACATCAGTCAGAGCTTTTGTCTGCATGCCGTCCTTTGTATCACAGGAAATGCCGAATGCCGCTTTCGTACTCGACACGAAATATTGATCTACATCCACTGAGGCCGAAAGATAAGAGCAGTCGGGCTTCAGTACCTCGTCTTCGAGTCGCGTATTAAGCATATAAAGGGCAGCATTGGTCCTGACATTATTCTTCCAGAAAGAGATATATTGACGTTGCTCTCGTGGAACGGCTGGATGCTTGAAAATCAGAGAGACAGAGTTGTCCTGAAGTTCTTTGTCGCGATCGATGGAGTATATGATGCCAGGATGGTCTGCCACTTCCAATCTCGTCACCTTGCCAGGCTCCCCCTTAGGACGGATTCCCTCGAACAGACGTTTGATCTTTGCCTCCGTGTCATTAACATTGATGTCGCCAACCACTACAACACATTGGTTTTCAGGGTTATACCATTTTTCATAATAGTCCCTCAGTTCCTGATGATTGAAATGATCCACCACTTCCATCAGGCCAATAGGTAGTCGGTGACCATATTTGCTGTCAGGATAGAGTAGGGGCAGCTGTCGCTCGTAGATTCTCGAAATGGCACTTCGCCCTGATCGCCATTCCTCGTGGATCACGCCACGCTCTTTTTCTATCTCTACGGAGTCGAGCGATAGACCGTTGGCCCAGTCGTAGAGAACGAGCAGGCAACTGTCAAGTTTTTCTTGACCGTTGGTTGTAGGGATATCATCGATATTATAGACCGTCTCTTCAATACTGGTATAGGCATTCACGCCGTCATTGGCACCCAGGCTCTCGAAAAATCTGTCAACGCCATTGCCCGGGAAGTGCTCACTGCCATTGAAGCACATGTGTTCCAGGAAATGAGCCAGTCCTCGCTGACTATCCTCTTCTTGTATACTACCCACGCGCTGTGCCAGATAGAAGCAAGCCCTGTTCTCAGGCCAGTTGTTATATTTAATATAATAGGTAAGCCCGTTCTGCAGGTGTTCGATCCTCACCGTTGAGTCCTTCGGAATCAATGCCGAGTCGCTCAGATTCACTTGGGCGAAGCATATTATCGGAAGGAACAATAGTCCGAAAAAGAGATATTTAGGCAGTATTTTCATTTAAAGTGACAGTAGAGATTAATCGTATTTGATATCTGGATTAAGTTCTGCAGGCGAGTACCATGTAATGCCGTATTTTTCTTTCAAGATGGTTTTCTGGAGCGACCATAATGTGTGGCAGCTACCAAGTTGCATAAAGATTTGTGCAGCCATTTCAGGGTTGTGAGGCATGAGCTCCTTTGCTTGTGAGATTTTTATCTTAGTGGAATCAATTAGAGATAGTTCATCAAGAGGGCTGACGAATGGTAAATCGTCTGGAATAAATGGTTGTGAATAAAATGGATCATCTTCATTCACTCTTTCCAAGAAGTCCTCTTCAGATTTGATTCTCTCATTGACAAAGATGGTATAAACCTCCTTCATTACCTCTGGCAAAATGCGCTGGTATTCGGGAGATTGCTCTAAAGATTTGTTGTATGCCCGTAATTCCTCTAAAGTCTTTGCTTCTTCCATATTCATGTAATTATTATTGACCATATACACCTCTTATATTGAATCCATAAAACCTCAAACGATAAAACAATTCAGGTGCCCGTTTACCATGCAATTCCAATATCTCTGCATGTTGAGGTTTTATGCAGCGATTGGCACTCCAATACTTTAATAAGAATACAGGCATTCCGTATGCTGGTAGATAAATAGAATTACCATTTCGCCCTGTGATTCGATATCCTCTTGTTGGAGGTTCGCAAACAAATTCCCATTTGCAATTGTCAATTAACTCTCGAAATTCATTTGAGGTGGGTATTCTCCACGGATGACCATGTTTTATAGTCATAGCATCGCGACTTGAATCTATTCGGCGAAAACTACTCCTAAAGTGTGATTCTTTATAGGGACCATATATTCCCTCTCCAATTTTGTCTCCATAATTGTCCCACGTGTATTCACTCTTAGGGGATATTTCTGCCCAAGCGTAGAAATCCCCCACGTCTGCAGGAGTACTGGCCCCTAAGTTCCTGTCAGCCCATTTTACAGATAATCCAAGATCTATAGCGTGCATAATTAAGACGTTTAATTCTTTCTTAAAAACTCGGGTAGCCAAGCCATAATGGCCAGCATACTATCTACTAGGAGTGGGATAAAGTATTTGTTGCCTGCATTATTTAAATATTGTCCAATGGAAGTTCTACTCACATCATGATTTAAAGGTTGAGAATTTAAAGCTGTCATTACCATGATTCTGCCCATGTATTCCCTACCTACATAATTATGTTCTCTGTTGTCTAAACTAATTGCTTGTTTGTTAAAGACTTCCTCATCTTCATCAATGATACCATATTTCTTGAATACGTCAAAAATAAATCCTTCGAAAAGTGAACGTATACATCCTGCAACAATTTTGAAATCATCTTTGTTTCTTATCATTTTTATTAGTTCTTGTTGCCCATTAATTAGTTTATCATCATCATCAATTAGATTGATAAGTTTATTATTCGAGAATACTTTAAATGCATCCTTATAATCATTCTTGATCTTTATGTTTGGTGAGTCCTTTACCAAATCCTTTATGTGTTCTAAGAGATTTTCTTCCTCACTTCCTTTTTTGAAAACACTTATTCCTGATAATGAGTTAATAAACTCTTCATTAGAGACAATACCTGCTTCCCCACTGAAGATGGCAAATGGTATTTGTTTCGACAAAAGGAGATCCTTGATCTTATGCATGCCTTTTGTATTAGCCTGCTCAGATGTCGAACTCATAAAACCACGAGCATCTAATATTGCTGCATCATATCTTTCAGGATGCAGATTGATTTCCCTTTCTGCCATTATTGCAGTTTCGAAGACAAACAGGTTTATTCCGTCCTCATATGCCAGATCTATAAATTGCTCCAATTTATTACTCTGGTCCTCAAGCCATAAAATATCAATCATAATATGCAGGTAATTTAATTTCTATAATAAATGGATATTCTTTATCCTTGTTTAAATACAGATGAACTATTCCGTTTTGTGCTTCAATAGCTTCTCTAATGATACTACCTCCAAAACCGCTATGACCAGTTTTGCCAACATGTACTCCACGTGTAAAGTAGCCTTCTTCTGTTAATGTTGAATCAGGAGGAGTACCATTATTTGCGAATGAAATCGTTATAATGTCGTCCTCACATTTTGCATAAACTTTCAGGCAATAGTTCTTAGGGGGATTGTTCTCAGTGAAAGCGTGGCGCTCTGCATTTGAAAGAATGTTGTCGAATGCCTTGTGTATGCGTTCATCTAATAAGCAATACTTTCCTTCTACTTCTTCTTCAATCTCTAATTCTACAGAATAGTTCTTTGTAGTAAGACAATTGTCTACAAAACCTTTCAGTAAAGATGATATTTCCACTTTCTTTTGTGGCAAAACATCGGTCAAGTAAGTCATTTGCTCAAGAAAACCTGTTACGTGTTTTACACATTTACCAACGTCCTCTAAATAATCCTTTACAGTGTGTCCTGACCTAAACTCGTCATCAAGCTTTAATTCTCCTTGATTTTCCAATCGCTTATTAAAAAGACCTCTTGTACTTTCAATACTTGATAAATAATGAGCTGCGTCATGTTTTAGATAATGAAGATCAACAGAAACCCTTCTTCGGAATTCGTCTCTTACTTCATTTACAATATCAATATTCTTTAATAGATACTCTTCTTTTTTCTTAATATAATAAGCATGCTGTTCCTCTTTTGTAGGCGCCACAAGAATATACTTCTCTCGGAAACTCTTGCTTATTTGGTAGATGATAAAATCCTCATCGTATTCGGGGTTTATCGTGACTTCACATACTGACGTTGAGCAATTGAACTGATCATACCCACAGAACATACAGTATTGATAGCATATGGGATGTTCATCAGATGCATTTGCTCTAAGAAATTTCCCTGAGAATTGCTCATATAAGAGACCCGGAATGGTCATTAAACGACATTCGAAGCCAAATCTTTCTTCTCTGTCTTTTTCAAAAAACAAATCATCAACAACATCTTTATATTTACTATCGTAAATTCTATATGATGCAAAAGGATCGCTTATCTGAGAATTAACTATTATCTCGAAATCTTCTTCTTGTATTTTCTGTGAATACTTATAGTCAAGGACGCCAGAGTCTAAATAATATTTACGTGGTATACTTATATTAAAAGGGTTATCAGGAAAACTGCTTTGACAAATAATTTTTCCATTATCAACTTTTTTTATTGGGATATTGTTGTTTGAATGCCGGATAAGGATGTCGTCAATATGGCGGTAAACAAATGACAACTGATCAGGTTTCCTGAATTTGCCACTATTGTATAGATAGTCTTCCTTAGCCAACTCTTGGTAATCAGAAGAAATGATATGATTTTTTATTGATGAAATGTATATATCTAAAAGCTCTTGATGATTGTTATAAATAGCGTCTCCTTCATACCATATGTTGCATGAACGTACAAGATTTCTAGGAGTAGCTTTTTTAAGAAGATAAAATCTTCGAAAACCCTTTTCTATCCTTTCATTGTATTTAGCTACCATGGGGACATCGTAGTTCATAAAGATATCTGTATCTATTAAAGAATCCTCTTTTTCGTTAAAAACAAATGCTGTTCCATTTTTATCAAGTAGCCGGACAATATCTTTAACATCTACAACTCGTCCATCTTCGTATAATTTCTCAGCAAATGAATATATAGTATCAAATCTCGCCTCTTCAAAAGGAAAAGCTTCCTTGCTACCAGCAACTCTTTCCAAAACATGGATTCGTCTATCAGAGAAGAAAATGGTGTTAATTAGTGTGCAACAGTAGAAATATTTGTTATCTGGACATAATGTACAGGTTGAGAATTGAAGATTATTCAAGAAAATCTCTTTATATAACTGCATCTGGTTGCCAATAACTAATATCCGTTTTTTGTTTTTCTCTATTCCTAATTCCTCCTCCGTACCTGAGATAATATTAAGAATAAATTCACGATGAATTGCTGGATTATAAATACCAGGGCCTGCTCTATGGAATAGCAGGTTTTCATTTATCCATTTCTGAAGAATAAGATTATTATTTGTTGACTTAAATTTGGATAGATTATATGAGAATACAATATCTTTATATAGAGAGAATTTTTCTTCTTCTATCCATTTTTGGTGAGATTCCCAAATAACAGATATGGCAGGGCCTCCCTTTTCTGAACACTCATGAAGCAAAATAGACATATCGCTCTTGTCATTGGGTATGTCGTCATTAACTATTTTGAAATAATTCAGTAAAATCAGAAAGCAAAGATGTAAGTCGAAATCATCAGCATCATAAAGGGTATTTATTCTCCGACTTCCATCAAAATGTCTACCTTGTTTGGTTCTGATATCACTTCGGATGTTTTCTAGATCACGTATTAACTCTTGACTGTTCATACTATTATAAAATCTGTTATAAGTTCAATTTGCTATTTTTCATTTCGTCTGACATTATAAGATTTCTGACACTGCGAACAATAAAAACCAGAGGTCTGCATCAATTGATTTCCGCATGATGGGCAGAAGTATAACCCCTTGTTATTATGGCCGTGACCTCGCATGTTTTGAATAAAGGAAGGAACAGGTTGCTTTGTTACAATATATTTCTGCGCTAACCTTTCAAGTTGTTCATCATCACAGCAGGAGGCACAATTAGGACAGATATACCACCCATTCCCACATTGTTTGGAATCTCTTGAATCGATTAATCCCTTTTTACATTGATAACAATGATTGACATATACAACCTTGTTATATTCTGGACAAACTTGATTTCTGCATGAAAAATGATTGTATCGATTAAATTGATCTCCTATATTTGAGAAAAGCAGATGCCCACATTCACGACACTTTAATCTTTCAAATTTCTGCATGGTTTTATAGGCAATAGCTAAGAAAATGCGTACAGCCTCTTTTGGCTCATAACCCGCTTCCGTCTTTTCCAAAACGTTGAAACCGATAATCTCCAAAAGGTGATAAAGAGTATAATGCTTCCAATCGGTAGTGGTATCAATAGTCTGATTTGTAAGTGCATTACCAAAACATTCTTTTCCCCGGCACCAGAAAAAGGGCAAATCTATAGCAGATAGGTTCTTAGGAGAAAGAGTTGGAGCACAAAATGGTTTATATTTTTTTCCTACCTCCAAAGTTGTGAGGAAATAATTGCCTCCTCTTGAATAGGATTCGTTATTTTCTTTATAAAAGAACTCAGTTTTCAAGTTTTCTAATAATGCAGAATCAAATGGAACTTCAAAATAATCATCTTTCCAGTTTTCTTTACCCAAGATTGTTTCAAGTGATTGCTTTACCCGTCTATATATTTCTTGAGCCTCCTTTTCCTCAAAAGTTTTTCTTGCTTTAAGAAATGCATGGGAGTACTCATCATTTAACTCAGCTTCGGTCAGGCCAGACTTGATATTTTTCCAATAACCAAAGACGTCATATATTATACCAATATGTACATCTTTCCTTGGTTGGATCCTCATTCGTAATGGCTTAGCTGATTCTAAATTGTAATGGAAGGATCTTGGCGAAACAAGATATTCATTCTCAAAGATCTTAGGAAACGAATAAAAATGGCTTTTCACCACTTCATTATCAATTAAATATATTAACTGATAATCAATAAAACCTTCGAAAGAAGAGCGATTACATACTGCACCTTGATTACAAGTAGGTATAAACCTCTCCATCATAAACTCCACCCTTGGACTGTTAGAATCACAACGGCAAATTGCGAAGTCCAACAATCCGTCTATTTTCTGGAAAGTCTCGCCTTTAGAATAATAGAATGTCAAAATACAGTCGCATAGCAATGGCACTGTTAATACGATGGGCTCTGATGGCATTGTCAAACAATGCCTATATCTGATAAGTTGCTTATATTTGTTATCTTTAAATTGTGCAATCAACAGAGGATCAAATGAAGTCTTATTATAGCGAACATCGTGAAGATATCTCTTCACTATTTGCAACCGAATAGGTTCAATCATTAACGGGAAAAGACTAACTAACAATTGATAATCATCTAAACCGTTGTCCGAACTTAACCAGGAATACAGTTTTATCAATTTGTTAGTTGACGAGCTATCGGCCTTTATTTCGTTATTTTTCACCAGATCAAAGAAATTCTTCGCAGAATAATCTACTAATGCAAACAAATTGGATTCAGAGACTTTATCAAAATCTGGTTTTACAAATTCTAGGGCTTCAGGAATCCATGCAGGAAGATATTCTTTATAGTCAATTTGATAACCACGAAGAATATCTTTTAGTTCTTCTTGTTTTTTTAGGGGTAGACAAATGCCTATTTTTGACAAAATCTTCAGAATTGAAGACTGAAACTCAGACTGATATGATCTAAGAGCAAACTCTAATTGTTTTTGTTGCCACTCGATTCTAACCAGGAACCAAAGTAATGACATATATGCGTAATTGTCATAAGGATTTTTACTCCTTTCAATAAAATTGTTAAAGAGATCCGTCCAATCCGAAACAGAATATGCATTGGCATGATGAATACTCATCGAATACGTTGCTTTCCCATCCGCATCATCTGTCTTTAACAATTTATCAACGATGCAAAGAGAATATTTTCGCCTAATATCCTTTTTACCTACAGGTATAGAAAAAGAACAGTCAGGGACAACGGGTATCCACTTGGAATTATCATACCCCCTGCCATAGACATCTGCCACAAAGTTTGCATCCAGCTTTACAAACACAACTTTGTTGTAGGACAACCATTTATATGTTTCTTTGCTAATATTTTCCATACTTCAGAACTAAATTAGTTGTTCTTCATTTCATCCAATTCCCATATTGTATATTTACAGGGAATGATAATTTCGCCTTTTTTCGTTTATTTCTCCCCAAAATCCATCTTTTTCTACCTCGAAATAATTGAGTATGATATTACCAACATTATCATATTTGCATGAAACTATTTCTTTGCCGAATTTATCAATTAATCCACAAAGGTTATCCTTCTTTACCCTCACATATCCATTTTCAAAAGCAGAACATTCATCAATTTCATCATATTGGCACGGAACATGTATCCCTCCCCATCTATCAATTATACCACATAGTCCTTCTTTTTTTACTTTAAATTGATCGTAATCATATGATTCAATTTCTTCATATTGGCATGGAATAATTTCTTCAAGAAATCTGTCAAGTATTCCCCAGACTTTTTTACTATCCTGTATTACAGATACAAGATAGTAGTCTGAGCGGTCAATGAAATCACAATAGTTATTCTTGATATCATCCATAATTAAACATTTTATTATCTGTCATCTGTTGATTTGTCTTTAGGCGGTGTAAAATTAAAAAAAAGAGTTCAATATATCTCAAAAATACTCTCAATATTTAGTTTTTTTAATTGATAAGTCACCATTCAGAGATTCTTCTTGCAATATCCGCAAAGATCATGCTTGTTAGAAAAATCGGCCTTGCCTTTTGCATCCTTCATCAGACAATGTGCGCTATCTTTCGGACAATGGGGATAGCCATAGTAAGTATGAATGAACTCGTGGGTTACGACTTTCCATAGGTCGCGTTTCTTATGCTTTAGCCTATAGTCAGAAACAACACAGGCATGATAATTAGCAATGCTTGATCCAAGAACGCCCCAGTCCGTGACACCATTTTTGTAATCCCTACATATATCGCGATGGGTAATTCCGATATAGATATTGCCGTTATCAGCATCATCTTTCAACGAATCAATAATCTTATCAATCCGATATTTCTTTTTCGTTTCTCCCAAGAACGAATCGGGAAGTGGCTTGTTCGGCAAAACTTTAACCTCAAAGACAAAACAAAGTATTTCTCCAAGATGGTTATCAAGATCGACTTTCAACTTTTCTGCCTCATTATGAGAAAAGCTGTCGTAAGGTTGTAGATAAAGAGTGGCATGAGGACAGTGATCCCCTATGATTTGCTCGCCATAAAGAAATAGTACTATTGTAAATATGACAACAATCGGTATGATTAGAACTTTGTTGCTCATTTATCGCATTAACTATCTGATTTGTACAAAACATGCGTCTATTTGTATGAAATGGGACTAATCAATATTCCATCCAGATTCTGGATCGTCACCAAATGCTGTCTGCCATCCGGTCTCGATTTCCATTCTGTCAAAATCTCTTTCTGCTTCTATTTCTCTACGCCAATCCCAATCATCTTGATCGTAATTATCCTCTTCCTTTTCGAGCAATTCATCTCCATAATAGATGCCATTCTCTTCAGTATCAAAGTATAAATCGCCATTGCCTATCTTTATATAGGTACCAGGTATAAAAACTTCACGCGTATAATATATATTTCCATCATCGTCATAACAATCTATATCGCGATGGCCATCAAATTCACAAAGGTATTGTTCACTCACTTTGCCATTTAAAAAAATACGGTAGCATTTATAGCCTATATCTTCACTTTTATCTCTATACATATAATATGTATCTCTTGAAGCAAGGAATTTCATATTTGGGCTTGCTTTGATTAGTAGAGTCGTAGCACCATCCTTAATGAAATATATATCGCCATCAGCTATTAGTATTTTTTCTTTCTCTAATATTTTTACATCATTATACACTATTTCTGAAAGGAAATTCAATTTTTTTGAATAAGTTCCTTTGTAGTCACCATTCCATAGTATAATACAATCATCCCAATAGATATCATCATAAATAGGAGGCAAGCATTCTTCACCATGATATAGTAGGCCATATTTCTCATCTTTCTCCCATACTATGAACTCTTCCTTTTTATTTCCTGTCAACCTAAATATTGCGTAGCTTAATGGGATTTTCAGCTCATTATTTACATAAAGTGCATCTTGCGATACAATTCGTCCATTTTCATGTAACTTATTACCAACTATAGCGACAAGATTGGGTTCTGACTCAACTATATCAACATTTTCATATAAAGCAGGAACAACAACGGACATGTCACTACTTTTCATAATGCCGAATAATGTGTATTCATCACCAGACTCTGCTGAGGGGTTGAATCCTTTTGCTCCTGGAAACAAAAAGTATGGTTTTTTCAAATCAACGGCCTCTGCAATCAGCCTCGTTGAGCGGTGGTATACTTTGTATTTGCCTTGCGAGTCATAAACAAGAATGAATCCATTTAATACTTTGAAAATGTTTCCTTTTAAATTATAGCCACCATAGTAAAGTATTTTTCCTTCTTTGTCTATTATTAACAAATAACAGCAATAATCATCCTTATTATCAAAATAATCATCATAATGAGTTAGTTTTATAACCAATATATTATCATCTGCATAATACTCTTCATAATCACCATATCCGAATTTAAATAATGATTTTATGGTACTACTATGATTTTCTCCATCGTAGAAATTTAAAATCCATTTGTTTTGGTCTTCCAGGATACTAAGTAAACACAATTCACAATCACTACGTTTCCATAATGCAGGATGCCCCTTAAAAATAATGTCCCCTTCTTTATTTATGACAAATGATTGATGATAGCCCTTTTCTTTGTCATATTTGCGCATCAGATGATACTTTTTGTATGTACCATAATATTCATAAGAAAGTTCCTTGGTTTCAACATTCCCACCGTAATCTTCATACGAATAATGTTGGTAAAGGCTTTCACTCTCTTTAAATGCGGGGAGGGGAGTCTGGTCGGGTTGCCAGGTATTATGGGATGAAATCTTTTCTTCTAAATTAACAAGAGAGGGATGTAATAAATAGAAATCGCCACAAAGCTTTGTGTATCCCCATATATTATTTACTATTTCGTTCTCTATAGTAATCAATAAACATGTAGCAGATTCATTGATCTGTTTCTTTGAGTTATACTCTTCGACAGAGAATCCCTCAGGACAAATAGAATAATCGTCAGGAGTTTCCAGAATGAATAAAGGACCTGTTGCTAATTGCGCACTTTCTCTATTTAATTCCTTAAAATCAGAATCGCAAAAATGGAAAAACGTTTTATTGGATTCTTTAGTTTTGAAGCCCCAGACCTCCATAGCCGAGAAATCCGTCTTGAATGGTTTAAAATCTTCCCATCCTTTTTCTTTTAATATATTGGCAACAGCTTTGTAGTTTAATGCCATAGTTTTCTGTTTTTTAGTTTCCTTATTTATTTTGCAAAGATAGAAATAAATAATGAGATAAACAAGTAAATAGGCAGTTTTTTGCACGATTACCTTTTTTCTCGTTTATTTGATTCCACTAAAGAACACATCAAGTAGCTTCACAAGCAGAATGTTCCCTATTGTAATCACGAGGAACAGTAGGATGAAGATTATATAATTGATGTTGTTATACGTTGTATGATAATCTTTTGCCAATTGTATAAGCTCGCGATAACATAGGTCGAATGCATCATTCATTGGCATGGCATAGTGCTGGCATAGCCACATAAAGCCTCCGATATATGCTATAGCATAAATGATCCCGGTAGCCATTAGTAATCCGTAGCCTATTGTCTTCCGATGTGTAAAACATTTTATGGTTGCCCATGTTACCCATAGTGCTGACAATAGACAAAGGCCTGCTTCCATATATATGTTGACGATTACGCATATCTCCTTATATGTGAATCCAAGAAATCTTCCAGTCCAATACAGTATACCACAACATGCTTCAAAGAAACAATCATCAAGGCTCCTGCCAGTAATGATGCTCCCAATAATAGCAACAACCAGCAGTATAGCAATGATGATAATGAGTGTTTTTATAATGAACTTCTTCATAAAGAGACAGAATTAGTTATTTGTTTGAAAAGACAATCTGATAGATTTCCATAACTGATCGTTTATTGTAAGATTAGATAATAGCATATAAAGATATTAAAGCCTAAGAGAATAAGATAGAAGAGTACAAATATCAACAGGTTTAATATATAATAGGTGGTATGCCACTTCTTGGCATACCATTTAAGATCTCGAACGCAAAGGTCATAAGCATCGTTGAATGGTAAGTGATAATGTTGCAGCATTTTGATGAATGCATAAACATAAACCAGGCCATAGCATGCTAAGATGATGGCCAAAATCATCCAGCACACAGAGAATGACTTGATGAACTTATAAAAAGCCACTCCAAAGGGGGCAAAGCCTGATAATGCCATGACAGCACCTTGCACCCAAAGATTGAACACCACAGAGATCTGCTTGTAGGTAAGCCCCAAAAGCTTACCTAACAAAAGCAGGAACAATACACACAGTCCGAATGGCAGCAGAGCCAAGTCAATCCATCTGAATTTTCTTCTCATGAGACTGTAACTATTGTTTATTTGCAATTTGTTTAATGTAAATGAATTGGGGATAGTGGCCCAAGACTGTGAGCGTAACAGGGCAGATCCATATTTCGCGAGAGAAGCCTTCGAGACCATTGACATTATAAGTAGCGCCAGCAAACACTCCTGAGTATTGCTTCACACATTCGAAGTAACCATTCATGTTTGTAAGTTTTTTCTTGGATGGACGAACCAACACACGCACGCGATTCTCATTTTTAGTATCAAGGAAGGTCAGCAGATGGTTGGAACCTGCAACCATAGCGAGATTGTATCGATCGCCAGGCCAAGGCATATCGATGTACCACATGTTGTCTTCATGGACAAACTTGAGGTCATAAACTTTGTGACGAAAGCCACACATTCCTTTTGCATAAACCCATGCGAGTTTAGCATACATGATTGTACGATTGAACATTAGAACAATATTTAGTTAAACGCTTTTGGGAGTCTCCCAATTGCGGGTGCAAGGACCGTGCAAACCGAATGCAGAAAGCTTGCTTTATGCTGAGGTGAAGCCGGTTCTCGAACTCGGGTGCAAAGGTACAACATTTATTTGAATTCTCCAAATTTCATAAAACACTATAAATCAGATATTTAACTGTTTGGCATAATTTTTGCTATTTCCGAGTTTGGGAAGAATTACCACCTATATTTGCTTTTCAGCTGCTTAAAAACGGAAATGTCGCAGACTGATTCGAAGAGTAAAATGCAGGCTCTAACTTTGATGGTATCCTGACCAAAGATGTCATAAACCGACGTTTCGCTATTCAGCACAGCCTCGCATATTTCTACCAGACGCTCTCGAAGCACAGGATGCTCGATGTAAGCCTTGGCCTCTTCTCGCCCATTGATGCCATAGAACTGGGCGATCTCAGATTTGCCCAATCCTTTCATCTGAGGAAATACATACCAGATCCAATGCCCCCGCTTATGCCCATTCTTCACTTCTTGCAAAGCCTCAGCGTAAGTGCCAGTACCGTCATAAAGTCCTCCACTGTCCTGTGCATGCACGAATCGCAGCAAGTTGCGATTACGAGCTTCAGTTTGTTTATTGTCTATATTCTCCATTTAACCTATAATGTCCCAGAAAGATGCAGGGAGTGAAACGTTCTTGAGGTCGCGACAACATTCGAAGAGAGGTGCGACATCTGCTTCTGAATAGCCTGCGATGCCACAGCCTATGGGAGTGACCAGGAAGTGCTTTTCGGGATGGGCCTTGGCAAACTCACAAAATTCTTTGACGCGTTCTCCCATCACACCAAGTCCACTCATCGAATCGATACCATAGCTCTTTCCCTGAAGGCCGTTGCCTTGACCCATGATAGCACCGAAGTTTTCATAGGCTACTTTTGCTGCTCCTCCATAGTGCAGACCTTGTGCGTTGGAACCAAATACGAAGACTTCGTTGTTGCCAAGTCGGGTTATATGGTCTGGTGTGATTCGGCTCTCTGGATTATTGGGCGAAGCCTCTAGTCGTGCCAGTTCTTCTGCTTCGACGACTGAGATCTGTTTCTTCCATTCCTCCAAGAATGCCTTCATATTGTATTTCACGTCCTTCAATTCTTCCTTTTTGAATACGCCACTTTGAGCCACATACCACTCTATCTTCTTGCGGAGCGTTGCTTCCGTTTTAAAGACTGCCAACTTCTTGGGGTCAGCTTTGAAAGAGAAAGACTTGCCTGTCTTCTTTCCATTAACTGTTTCAAACCTGATTGCTGTGATTTGTATTTCCATAATTCAGTTTTCTATAGTTTCAATCTGCTGTTCTTGATCGCGCAATTTGGCCATTTCAAGATTTACATAACGATGAACATGGAAGAAGTCACCAAGTTCTAACTTTAAGTAGTCCTCAATACCTTGGATCTCTGGTGTAAACAAGATGACGGACCTACTATGTACATCTACAGTCTTTGCTTCCTCATCAATCGTATAGACAGCCGTAACACTATTGCTAATATTTGAACTATTGATAACTTTCTTGAGTCGAGAGAATTCGTCAATATCGTATAGTTCAATGTGTGCCCAATGCATATCCCAGATATGAATATACTGCCAATCGTTCCTTGCATTCACGATAAAATTCTCACCTTGAAAGGCGAAGTAGACATGATTGTCGTCTTCTTCCTCAGCCAGCTCATACTGACATCCTATCTTCGTGAGAGTTTCCAAGAATAAATCCCTTGTTCCTTTCTTTTCTACCATTATGCTGGTTGCGTTTTGCTGCTCTGAATTGTTGTTCTCCATATCTGCTTGAACTTCTTTTATTTTCTTATTAATTAACTCAGTACCAGAAACACTTTCGTAGATTTCTAGTGCTTTTGAATAACACTCATTGGCCTTATCATGAAAGCCGTGTTGGTTGTACATAGCCCCCATAATATGGTATGATTCTGCTGTGTCAGGGTGTTTTTTACCCAATACTTTTTCTGTGATATACAAGCTCTTTTCAGAACATTCTAATGCTTCTTGCCCCTCTCCAAAACAAGACTTCACATATCCTAAGGCATTATAAGCCCCTGCGGTATAGAGGTGATTTTCGCCAACAGTTTTTTTACTTACTTCCAAAGCCTTTGAAAAAAAATCAAAAGCTTCTGAAATATTGCAAGAACTGAAGTTAATGAATCCCATTGCAACAAGGACTGTTATGATATCAGGATGCTCTTTGCCCAAAACTTTTTCATAAACAGCTATTGCCTTGGAACAATAATCTAAAGCCTCTGCATAATTGCCCTGTTCATATTTGATTAACCCTACGCAATATGACATAAGGGCAGTCTTGCGATGTTCACGACCTACTGTCTCCTCATAGATATTTAATGACTTTAAAAAGTACTCCAAGGCACTTGAGTAGTCTTCTAATTTCCAGCGAATTAATCCTATATTATTATAGGACTCTGCCATGTCAGGATGTTTTAAACCCACAACTTCCTCACGAATGGTCATTGCCTTTGAAATTAACTCAAATGCTTTGTCATAGTCCCCTAAGTAATAGTAAGTTAGTCCGATGTCATTATAGGAGTCTGCTGTTTCTCTATTTTTCTCCCCTAATACTTTCAGTCGTATGTCTAAAGCCTTTTGGTTGTTTTCTAGTGATGCTTTATAATCACATAGGTACCAATAGGTTTCTCCTGTTTTATAATATGCCGAAGCAGTAGAGGATTGTTCTTGTCCGTATAGCGATTCACGCAGATCTATCAAATGTAAATATCTGGTCAATGCTTCCTTATACATGCCGTATTCCAAAAAGAACTTGGCAGAATCAGACAAAAGAGACTCATACTTGCTTTCCTCCAACGAGCTTTCCTCTGCCAACTTCTCTGCTTGCAGGTAAATATCGGCTGTTTTCTGTATTCGATCATCTACAGGAACAGCTGTGTCGTTCATTATGTCTTGGGCTTGTAACTGTAAAGCCCTTATCTGTTTACTGATGTCTTTCTTTCCCATAAATTAAGATTTTAATACTGTATTCTCAATTACTCTGGGTAGTTTCCTTCTATGTAGGCCTTGATTAGCGAAGCGTGGGAGAGAGGACTCTTAGGATTCCAAACATCAGAATTGGTGTTGTAGTCGAGCAATACCACGGGTTTGTTCTTCGAAATGATACGGATGGCTGTGACAAGTTTTTGGAGTTTGTTTTCCAATACCCACTTATAGCATGGAAGATAAATCAGCTTACGAGCCGTGAGATAACCCAGCAGTTCCTCGCCATGAACGCCCTTGCGATGCCCCAAACAGTGACCGAATTTTCGCTTAGTCCGTTTCATGTTCTTCATGTCACGTTTTGAGAACAGGCTGGTATCGATATCATTGTCCTCAAATACCTTCAGGCCTTGCCAGATACCTTCAACAGAAACAGCCACCAGGCCTTCTGTAAATGGAACAGGAATACCACCAATGGGATAGAAGGGACTGAACTTGACGAACTCGTCCTGTGCCTTGCTCGTCACGTCGATGATCATCGCATCAGGATATTCGTCCTTCAGCGTTTCCAACTTCTTTTTCTTGGATTCAATGATAATCATGGGCTTCTTTTCTGAATCTGCTCCAAAGTTACCACTTTTCTCCGAATAAACATGAATTTTCATCATAAATCACCTATTTTTAATCATTTTTACCCAACATTGGGCATATTATATTGCCAAAAAACAGAAAAAAGTAATCAGTTGCGTAAAAAATACGCATAAAAGCTTGCAGGAATAAAATATTTGTTGTACTTTTGCAGCGTGAAATTTACGCAATAACTAAAAGGGTATGATTAAAATTATTAAGGTAAGTGGTTTTGAAGAAGTTGAGAAGCTGTCTCTTAAGGAAGAAAAGAGAGGGCTTCTGGGTGTTAGTAGCCTTATATTTAATAAGGTGGTAGATGGTGAGAGAGATTATGTGTTGATGAAACTGATGGGAATGTTTAAAGGTTTGAGGTTTGAAGATCTGGAGGAGGTTTATGATGATGGTTGTTTGGTGTTGTGGGAAAAGATGATGGATAGGGAGTTTGAGTTGAGAGAAAAGAGTTTGGTTGGTTATCTGGTTAGGATTTGTAGAAATGTCGGGATGCATTATCTAAGGAAGGTGAATGAGGATATTGAGAGTTTGGATAGGATTTTGGATAGAGGTTATGAGATAAAGGAAAATGAAGAGAATGGAATGAGGGCGATGTTTGATGTGATGGAAGAGAAAGGAAATGAGAATGAGATCTTTGAGAGGTTGGACATGGTTTGGGAGAAGTTGAAGAAAGTGGATAGGATGATTCTGGAGAGTTATTATGTGGATGGATGCAGAATGGAGGAGATTGCCAGGAGAATCGGATATAGAAACGGAAATAGTGTGAAGAGTAAGAAAAACAAGGTGTTGAGGAAGATGATGGAAATGATGCGAGAAGGGGAGGATTTTAAGGATCTCCCCAACGCTGCTTAGCAATTAATAACAAAAAGATATGGAAGAATTAAAGTATCACTACAAGTACCCACATCCTAGTGTCACGACCGACTGCGTGATCTTCGGATTCGACGGAACAAAACTGAACATCCTCTTAATCGAGAGAGGTATCGAACCCTTCAAGGGACGCTGGGCCTTCCCGGGTGGATTCCTGAAGATGGACGAGTCGGCACTTCAGGGTGCCAAGCGTGAGTTGTTTGAAGAGACAGGGCTGAAGGATGCCTATATCCATCAGTTCCATGCCTTCTCTGATCCCAATCGCGACCCTCGTGAACGTGTAATTACCATTGCCTACTTCGCACTGGTGCGTATCAGCGAGGTAAAGGCAGGCGACGATGCTGCCAAGGCTCAGTGGTTCCCACTCGACAAAGTGCCTTCGCTGGCTTTTGACCACGATCTGATTCTTCGTGAGGCCACCAATGAGTTGCGTCGTCAGATTCACTTCGAGCCAATAGGTTTCGAACTGTTGCCCGAGAAGTTTACAATGACTCAGCTGCAACATCTTTATGAAGCCATTCTCAGCGTGAAGTTCGATCGCCGCAACTTCTGCAACAAAATGCTGAAACTTGGAATACTCACCCAGCTCGATGAGACGTTGCCTATGCCCAACAAGAAAGTGGCATATCTCTATAAGTTCAACCCGGAAAGTTACAATGAAATGAAAGAAAAAGGTTTTAGACTGGAATTCTAATATGGAAGAAGGATTACAGAGGTTTTTAACGGCACAAGATGGTCAAAGAGGTGATAACACTTTATTTGAACTGGCTCTTAAAGAGATTCAAGAAGGGAAGCCCTCTTTTGAATGTTGGGTTCGGTATGTCTATCCTCAACTGAAAAGATCTGGAACAAGTCAACTGACTGATTTTTATGGTCTCAATGGACGTGAAGAAGCTAAGGCATATATAGAGCATCCAATCCTCAGAAAACGACTCATCAAAGCGTTCCAAGTCCTATTGGATAGCGAGAAGCCTGTTTATGAAGTCTTTAGTAAACTTGGCGTAATGAAAATCCGTACTTGCGCCTTACTCTTTGCATCTTTATCAGATGAACCGGTCTTTAAACAACTAATCAGAAAATATCATTGGTAATATGGAATTAACATTTGAGAAATGGGAAGATGGTAGATGGTTTGTCGTTCTTCCAGATTATGACGGAGATCAAGAAGATCTTGAAATGGTTGATGGTGCTGATACATTTCTTGATTATCTTACAGAAGATGGAATGTATGTGACAGTGGATGTAAGTTTGGAAGATGAATTACCGATCCGATTGAAGTTAGTGGCACATGATGAAATTGGAGGCACATATCATGTGGAAAATTTAGATGGCTTCCATGAAGACGTATGGCTGTGTAATGTTGTACACTTTTTGTTCGGAGAGCATCCTGAAGAAATCTTCTTCCGTGTAAAATAGTAAGTTTTCGTAATTTCATACACTCAGACGGGTATTTCATCATAGTCAGATGAAAATATCCGTCTGATTTCTTGTTAGTTTCAATATTATTGCCTATATTTGCAAACAAAACCTGAATGTATGACATATAATGAATTTAAGAATGTAGTCGATTCATACGAAGCTGCAAAAGCTAAAGCAATTGTAGAGTGTGAACTTGAGCCCGTTGGAATAGACATTGTTTACGTGAATGCCAAAGGGGAAGAAAGAAGACTAACAATAAGGAATCCCCGTCCGTCAACACAATATGCAAACTGCATTGATGCAGACTGCTTCAGTTATTATTGGGCCAATGAAGGTGGCTTTATTGATGGTCCCGAATTGGATTGCGCAATTACCAGTCACAAAACATTCAAACTATCACGAATAATTTCTGCTTCTGTAGCAGTGTGATTCAACAATCAGGACTCATATTTCATATAAAATGTGTCAGGGCATTTGAAAAACAGCCTATAGGATATAACATTTCTGGCTTTTGCATACTATATTTATAGAAAAAGTTGTAACTTTGTAGGCGAATATGAGAACAATAGAAGAACAGCAACAGTTGCTTGAGGAACTCCTAACAATCGCTCGACAACGGATGAGCGCAGGTGAAACAGAATGGTTGGAGTTTAAGACCAACATTGGTGAGTCGCATTGTAGCATCAACTATGAGGGTGTTGGTAACTATATTTCAGGATTAGCAAATTCTGCATGTCTGAAATACAAGTCGCATGGCTATCTGGTGTTAGGCATAGAAGATAGTACGTGGAAGGTGGTTGGCACGAATTTGAGAATGCCAACAGCCAAGTATGGTAATCAAGACTTTGAACTTTGGCTGAGGAGAAACTGTTCACCAATTACTCCATTTGAGGTAGAAGAATTTGATTACGATGGTCATCATATCGTCATCTTTGAGATTCTGGCTGCAGCAGGAGAACCAGTTAGCTTCAAAGGTGTTGCATACGTGAGAGTAGGTAGCAACTTGACAAGGCTGAAGGACTTCCCTGACTTTGTACGTCAGATCTATAACTCACAGATAGACTGGAGTGCAGAGATTGTAGGGTATGCAACGTTCGATGATCTTGATCCTGAAGCAATTAAGGAGGCTCGCAAGATGTATGCAAAAGAGCACAAAGACTTGGCAGGCGAGATGGAGCAGTGGGATGACGCGAAGTTCCTGAACAAAGCTAAGATTACCAAACAAGGCAAGATAACGAATACGGCAATTCTATTGCTGGGGCGTAACGAAAGCGAACATTTCGTATCGCCAGCAGTGGCTCGTATCAGATGGATCTATAAAGACTCAAAGGGTGAAGAGCGTGATTTCTGTATCGAGACATGCCCTTTTGTTCTCGCTGTAAATACGATTTACCACAAGATACGTAACTGGAAGTACAGGTATATTAATCCAGAACTGCTTTCTCTTGTTCCTGATGAATTAGACAACTATGATCCGTTTGTGATTCGTGAGGCACTGAATAATGCCATCGCCCATCAGGATTATGGTTGCTATGGTATGATCAATGTGATTGAGGAAGAAGACAGACTGATATTTACCAATCTTGGTAGCTTTATTCCTAATAGTGTCAAGAATGTGTTGATGAACGATGCGCCTACAGAACAATATCGAAACAGATTCTTGGCAACTGCAATGGTGGAACTGGGAATGGTTGACACGATAGGCAGTGGCATCAGGCGTATGTTCAACAAACAGCGCGAAAGGCTCTTCCCCATGCCTGACTATGACTTTAGCGACAATAGGGTGAAGGTAACAATTGTTGGCAAGGTGATAGATATTGATTATGCAATGCTGCTCTCGAAAGACAGATCATTGACTCTCCTTGAAATAGAAATGCTGAGCAGGCTTCTGATGCATAGGCCCCTGAGTGATGATGAGATTTCTTATCTTAGAAAGCGCAAGCTTGTTGAAGGCAGGAAGAATGCACTCTATATTGCTAAGGGTGTGGCCAAGGCTACAGGTCAGAAAGCGGAATATACACGCAACAAGGGATTCGATGATGGTTATTATAAAGATCTTATATTGAAGGCATTGGATCAACATGTGACAATGAGTCGCCCAGAGATAGATAGTCTTCTGATGACGAAATTACCTGAGGCACTGACAGATAAGCAAAAGGAAACTAAGATAGGACACCTTCTTACAGCTCTGAGAATGGCTAATGAGATCGTGTTTGGAGAGAAGAAACTGTGGAGACGTAAATAGTTCTCTAAGATATGCGATATTGAGAGAACTTTGAGAGAACTTTGAGAGAACTTTGAGAGAACTTTGAGAGAGCTAAATGCATAAAATGCTTGATATCAATAGATTAAATAAAGTTCAAACCGTAAAGTTTAAGAGAACTATAAGAGAAATCTAAGAGAAGTATGCATAAAAATGGATTAGTATAAAGGTACCCCACGGGCGATGGCTCGTGGGGTTTTGTTTTTTGACGATAATTAACTATGAAGATGTGAGGAGATTGGAGGGAATTTATTAATTTTGCAACCGTTTTCCCCCAAAGCGATCCATAACAATTCAACATATAAAACTCAGCAATCTATGACAACAAAGAGTCGTATTTTGACTATGCTGGAATGCATAGACATCCACATAAAATCCCTGAGGTGTTTCATCCACGAAGATACCTTTCAGGCAGCCGTCGCAGCCATCAAACTGGAGGCGACGGAGCTCTGTGAGGCACTGCGCGAGATGGAGAGCCAACTGGTGACGCGTCTGGCTATCGACGTGGACAGACAGTACTGGCAAGAGGTCATGCAGCACTATGCCGTCAGCCTGGGTCATATAAATACGCCAGAACCTCTGCGCGATGTGTTCAACGAGATAGCCGATACACTGCTCCGTATCGACGAGGCGGTTATCTATCCGTCGGACGAATTCCTGAGTGAGATCTATACGACGCTCCTGAAGTTCTACGACAGGAAGAACAAACGTAAGATCAAGGGTGAGTATAACATATGGCGCTCCCACTATTCATCCCGTCTGCTTCCCAAGAGACTCCGGGAACGGATGGAAGTCGAGAAGGAGCAACTTGAGAATAATATCGGTAAGTATAGCTATTATGAGGTGTTTGATTCCGAGAAGGATGAAGTGGACACCGAGGGCGTGGCCAGATATGTGCTTAGCTGTAGTCACGGTCAGAATGAGGACTCTGTCTGTGAAGGGCTGGACTTTAATAACGGCTGTTGCCGACATATCTATCAGTTCATTGTCATTTTCGATCTGCTGAAGACAGACCTGAAGGGGAAGAAAAAGACCGAAAAGATAGATAAGATAGTTGTGGTAGAAGACGAACTGGAGCCGCAGGTGAAAGCTTACGTCGAGAAGGTTCACCAACTGGTGAGCAATCCCTATGCTAAGCACCTGACGAAGCTGTGGCAGAAGATCTACAAGAAGTTCCGTCATGAGATAGCTACCCCGGGCTCGCGCGAGAAGTTCAAGGAATTCAGCAAGAAGAAGTTGTGTTGTATCATCGGCCATCTGAAGTCGAAGGGCGTGTATCGCAATGTGACAGATGTGGAGGTAACAAAACTCTTAGAAGGGAGCAACAACGGTATGCGCAAATACGTGAATAGTGGGCTGGTGGAACTGATACCCTCGCTGAAAGAGCGTATTGAGGCGTTTATCAGCAGTGAGCTGCAGGGACTGGCTGCCTGAACATAGTCAGGGTAGTTGCGAGATAGTTGCGTGATAGTTGGCGGTTGCTAATTATCACGTTTCTTTTTATCCGTTGACTATCAGCCTGATAGTTAATTGATAGTATCTTCACGGTTGATAGTTTGCGCCCGTCGTATAAACTTTATACTTTTGCAGGTGTAAAGACTGATGACGATGAACAACAAAGAGAACGAGTACGTGTATCTGGACGGCATGTTCCTCAACGAGGAGCACCTGATCAAGCTGGCGATGAACGTGGGCTGCTACGCTCAGGCCGAGCACTACCTGTTTGCTTTGCTGGCTCATGGGGTGATCAGTGGCAAGCGTGAGGTGATGGACCGGGTGAACGAGGTGCGCGAATACTATGGTGTGCCCCGTATACCTGTGGGTGATCAGGACGCGACACGCCGTACCCGTAAGTATGACTCCGTCGACGATAAGGTGAGGGCCATCTTCAAGCAGATGGATTCTGAGAAGCGGAAGAAGATACTCCGTGAGGGGCTGCATTATCTGCTGACCAACCATCACCTATTTATATATACGCGTAACTGGATGGGGGTGTTCCTCGTGATCCGTGACCGGTTGGAGGGAAATCAGGTCAACCAGTGTAATTTCTACGAATATGCGCAGGCCATCACGCCCGACGACATGCCACAGAATCTGAGAATCAAGAAGAGCACGGCCAAGAACTTCAGCAGGGAGATTGCCGAAGATGATCGTGGCGAGGCTTACTATGACATGAAACACAACCCTCAGCAGGAACTTTGCGATACGCTATGGGAGATACTCAAACAGCTGATTCTGACGGAAGATTGACGGAAAAACACAGGATTTGACGGAAGGATTGACGGAGATTTGACGGAATGACGGAATTCGGGGGTGCGCATTGAAATCCGTTGTACTTTTGCATTGTCAATCAGAATTAATAACATCAAATCCAAAGATTATGAAACAGAAAAAGACAACGGCTCAGGCAGAGCCACAAAAGCAGAAGGCCGGACTGCTGAACATCTCGGTCAGAACTCACCGTAACTGCTACATGATGGAAGTGGGCGATGAGGGGTTCATGTACTACAACACCCAGAACCTGGTAGAGGGATTCATGATCCGAGTGGGATTAAAGAAACTAGACATGCTGACCAACGAGGAGATCAGTAAGCTACTCAAGGCGACCGTCGACGGCAGAGCCGAGAAGAAACTCCAGGAGGAGATCGACATGCTGAGGGCACGGATTGTGGAACTGAAGAAAGAGGTAAAACAATTGCGTCAGAGAAAGGAGGAGAAATGGGTATGATGACGAAGGGGAGAATCACCAGTGTGCGCAACGCACAGTTTGTGAAGGTGAAGCGCTGCTGCGCCTCGTGTGAACACAGGATTATCAGGAAAGATGGTTCGCGAGTGTGCCATCTGATGGAACTGATCGTGGAACAGAAGTACAAGTGTAAGAACTGGGAAATGTCGGAAGGCTTAAAGAAAGCCGGCAGAATCAATTATTAACTAATCAAAAACAAAAAAGTATGAACGGAATCCTTTTCGATGAGTATGGCGATCTGCTCAGATGCAAGTTCGCCGGTGAGAAAAACAGTTGCTCGTCACAGTTGCTTGTCATTACACAATCCAAGCCTGTGATGTTCTTAGAGGACTATCTCGAGGCCGAGGGCTATGAGAACCTGAAGTACAGGCTGCTCTGTCTGGAGGACGAGGAGGCCTATTCGCGGACGGTGGCTGCGCTGATGGGTACGATCATGGTGAATCCCGTGGGGGATATGACCGTCGACATGCAACGCTGTCTGAGCTACATGGAGATGATGGATGTGGAGTGGGACAAGACCCCGTTGACTCTGGAGTTTAACGTCATGTCGGGCGAGAATGCCTATGGCGATCCGCTGTACAGCTTCATTACACGCGACACGGGGCACGACGACCTGCTGGTGGAGAGCGTGACGGGCTTCAGAGATCTGCACGACCTGTTGGACTGTATCCATGAGTATGTCAGGTTCCTTGAACAGGAGGCAGGGATACCGGTTGTGATGATGGATCTGGCGATCGACGAGGAGTTACTCGATGGGCTGGATTCTGCCGACAAGAAACTATTTGACCACATTAACCATCAAAGAATCTAATAAGAGAAGTATAATCGGGCGAAGGTGACTGTGAAGGGAGTCTTCGAAGTGAAAAATGGCCATGATTCCGACATGTAGCCTTCACTCACAAATTCGCAAGATTATGAAGAAGTTTATTTTTGTTATCAATGCCATCGAGTTGCTGAAGCAGCTGTTGGCTGGCAAGAGAGTGGAAGGTGTTCTGTACTTCGACAAGAACGCAGGTCGTTTAACCTTTAAGGCGTATAACCGCACTTGTCCGAAGCACCGGGTTCTGCCAGAAGTGCTGATCCGTAAGACCCCTTATGGACGGGTGACCAAGACGCTGATGCGTTTCAAGCGCTACACCAGCATTCCCATCGACATGCCTTTCGCCAAGAAACTGGACACCCTCGACGAGGAGAACAAACTGGCCAGGGAAGCCTTGGTTGACTATGAGATTCTGGAACGTGTTTAATCTTAACTGAAATCTATGTTTTGCTATCAGAAGAACTTTAGTAATCCTACTCAGCCCGTTGACGAAGCGCAATTCTTTGCGCTCGTCAGGGCGAGCAAGTGGAATGAGAACATCGACAAGTATCGTGAGACAGGCGATGCCTCGCTCAAGCGGAAACTACCTGCGTTTATCTTTCAGGCTACGTTTGATGAGACGAAATCTGCCAAGGGGAAGGTCGGGCGTTGGAGGAAGCAGGCTGCAACCAGGCTGACGGGGCTTGTGGTGATGGATATCGATCATGTGGAGGATCCAAGGGCGACGTTTGAAAAGTGGAATATTTTAGGCGCGGATGACACGGCTATTCTCCTCGTTTATGTGACACCATCTGGCAAGGGACTGAAGGTGGTCTTTAAGGGTGATGTCGAGAAGGGCAATCTGATTGATAATCAGCATGCGATGGCGAAGGTGCTGGGCGTGGAGGTGGATGAGAGTTGTAAGGATGCATCGCGGATGTCGTTCATCTGCAAGGAATCGGATATCTTGTATTTGAATAAGGAGTTGTTTACTTATGAGAATAAGGAGTTTGGTGAAAGGTATGATGCTGAGTATCGGGAGGGGCATTCCAGAGGTAGTTTTAAAGGCACGGATTCCACGGATTTACACGGCTTTAAAAAAGAGTCCGAGAATCCTGCCGCAGAAAATAAAAGCAGTGATAATCCGTGTAATCCGTGCCAAGAAATAAAGTGGAGAGGGTATGAGATTCAATCCATTATTGATGCGCGGTATGGGGAGAAGGTGCCTTGTAAGGAGGATTCGAATAGGCATACAGAGTCGTTGAAACTGGCGACGGATTTGCTGCTGATGCTCGACGGGGACAGACAGCTTGTGCAGCGCGTTGTTGAGGCTCAGCCCTGGGTGCAGGAGATCATTGCCGAGAGGAATGAGAATGTCAGCCAGACGGTGGCCTCGGCTGTGGAGTGCGTGGCACAGAAGGAGAAGAAGTATGCCTCATCGTTGCCCTCCAAGGCGATGCTCGAAGCTGTACAGAAAGCCACTGGGCGCACGTATCAGGAGATTACCAGAAACCTATCGCAGGGGCCTGGCCCGGGTGATAGGTTGGCGGAAGAGGATATGAGCCGATGGCTTTGGGACTGGGGTGAGAAGATCGAGGGACTGTTTGAGGATTTCCCGTTGCTGAAGGACATCTGTAAGGGCTTGAAGCGCAACCAATATCCTGCTGCGTTGTTCGTAGCCGGTGGATTCCTGATGACACTCATGACGCGTTGCACCTACAGGTTCTATCACCGTCCGGAGGAATTGAGACGACTGAACAACTCGACCTTGATCATCGGTGATCCCGCTTCAGGAAAGAGTTTCGCTACCCGTCTGTATAAGTTGCTGATGGCACCAGTCGCAGCAGCTGACCAAATCGGCAAGGAGGCAATCAATGCCTATCGCGAGCAGATGAAGACCAAGGGGGCCAACAAGGAGAAACCCAAGAAACCCAAGGTGGTGGTTCGCATCCATCCGGCACGAACCTCCAATGCCCAGTTCATTCAGGATATGGTGAATGCCGTGGAGGAGGTCGACGGCGTGAAGATGCAGCTCCACATGTTTACCTTCGACACTGAGTTGGATAACACGGTGACCGTTCAGAAAGGCGGTTCATGGATCGACAAGCAGTCGCTGGAACTGAAAGCGTTCCATAATGAGGAAGACGGACAGGCCTATTCGAATGTCGACAGTATCCTGCAGGACTTCATGGTGACCTGGAACTTCATCTATACGGGAACGCCCATCGCGCTGAAGAAGAAGGTGAACGAGCAGAATTTCGGATCGGGTCTGGCCACGCGTCTGACTTGCGTGCCTCTGCCTGCCACCAACTTCGAGATGATGGCGCGCGACAGGAACGTTGACTTCGAGAGTGATGACCGGCTGAAGGACTGGGCTGTGAAACTCGACAAGATGAAGGGTGAACTGACGGTTCAGAAGATCGTCGACGAACTCTATGAGTGGACGGCTCGCCGGATGATGGACGCCAAGGATAACGACTCGAAGGCCGACGAGATGTTGCTGAAGCGCTGTGCCTATCACGGTCTGAACTTCTCGGCACCGTTTATCGTGATGCGCCACTGGGACAAGATCCATCAGGACGGCAGCTATTGGTGTGGTGAGTTTGAGACGGATGATGTGGACTGGCGACTGGCTGAACTGATCGTGAATATCCAGTATGCCTGTCAGCGTCACTACTTCGGAGCCATGGCTGAGGCTTACTTCGACAACAAACTCAAGGAGGCATCGGTGAATGTAAGAAGGCGACAGAAGACATTCGACTCATATAACCGTCTGCCTGAGGAGTTCACCATCGACGATGTGATGCGTTGCTTCTCCCTGTCGGCAGAGTCGGCTCGTGTCAGGGTCAATCGTCTGGTGGCCGATAATCTGGCTGTCAAGAGCGGACAGTATAAGGAGAACGGTGCGTCAAAGTCGAAGTATCGCAAGACAGGCGTCATGATGCTATAGTCCATAACACATAACGTCATAACATTTGCGGTGGGGAGAGGAAGGTGTCGTTACTTGGGTTCGACGTGGACGGCGACGTGGGTGTCGGGGCCGTAGTTAAAGAGGAGCAGTATGACGTTTACTGCTCCTCCTATCAGAGTCACCTTATATATTGGTGCGGTTCATTTACTTGTGATCTACAGCAGCCTGCTCGACGGGAAGGCAGCGCTTGTAGTTCTCAATGTACTTCTCGAAGCCGGCAACGTCCTCGGCGGTAGGAGCGATGCTGACGCCAGTGTTGCCAGCAAAGACAACCTTCTCGAGATAATCAGCCAACGAAAGTTTGTCGGGATTATTCACGGCGTAACCAGCTAGTAGGGCGATACCCCATGCACCACCTTCACCGGCAGTTTCCATGACAGAGATGGGGCTGTTGAGGGCAGCGGCGAGCATGCGCTGACCGACACCAGGTGTCTTGAAGTAACCGCCGTGACCAGTTATGCGGTCAACGCTGATCTTCTCCTCCTTAAACAGAATGTCGTTACCAATCTTCAGCACACCGATAGCACCATAGAGGTGGGCACGCATGAAGTTGGCGAGGTTGAACTTGTCGTTGGCAGAACGTATGAACATCGGACGACCCTCGGCCAGACCAGTGACAGGCTCACCGCTGACATAGTTGTAAGCCATCAGTCCACCACAGTCGGTGTCACCCTTGAGGGCTTCATTGAAAAGCTTACCGTAGAGTTCGTTCATATCTACCTTTACACCAAGCAGTTGCTGATATTCCTTAAAGAGTCCCACCCAGGCATTGATGTCACTTGTGCAGTTGTTGCAGTGAACCATTGCCACGAGCGAACCATCAGGTGTGGTCACCATGTCGATCATCTCGTAAGGCTTTGACAGCGGCTTCTCGAGCACAATCATCGAGAATGAAGATGTGCCGGCGCTGACGTTACCTGTGCGCTGCTTGACAGCGTTGGTTGCCACCATACCAGTACCTGCGTCGCCTTCAGGAGGACAAACGGGGATGCCAGCTTTCAGGTGGCCACTGACGTCGAGCTTCTTGGCACCCTCTGGTGTGAGGAAACCTGCATTTTCACCAGCATTGAGCGACTTGGGCAGGATGTCGAGCAACTTCCAAGAGAAACCCTTCGGTGCGATGAGCTCGTCAAACTTTTTGACCATTGTTGCATCGTAGGTCTTCGTGGCAGGGTCAACGGGAATCATGCCAGAAGCGTCGCCCACACCGAGTACGAACTGACCAGTTACCTGCCAGTGAACGTAGCCTGCAAGTGTCGTGAGATACTTGATGTCGCTGACGTGCTCCTCGTTGTCAAGGATAGCCTCATAGAGGTGACTGATGCTCCAGCGCAGGGGGATGTTGTAGTTGAAGAGCTTTGAGAGCTCGGCAGCAGCCTTGCCTGTGTTGGTGTTACGCCATGTGCGGAAGGGCACGAGGATCTCCTCATCCTTGTTGAAAGCCATGTAGCCGTGCATCATGGCTGAGAAGCCGATGGCAGCGAGTGCCTCGATTTCGCAGTCGTACTGAGCCTGAACATCCTTGCGGAG
>Ga0247610_10001412_pt1 | contig 29923 bp, 21 predicted proteins | sample 174DNAGHGhighgp2_FD_193483 | JGI IMG/M metagenome (GOLD analysis project Ga0247610, IMG submission 193483) | Sheep rumen microbial communities from Palmerston North, Manawatu-Wanganui, New Zealand - 1742 DNA GHGhigh gp2 | ecosystem: Host-associated > Mammals > Digestive system > Stomach > Rumen...
GCATGATTGACTTTTATACCAAATAAAAAAGCTCAAAAAGTTTGGCTTTTTACTCACTTATTCGTACCTTTGCACGTATGAATAATCAAAAGTGGTGCGAGAACGTTATCCTTGTCGACGCAGACTACGTCGACAAGGTCGCGTTTGACCTGATAGTCAACTTCGAACGCATGATTGGCAGGCAGATTCCCAAGGCCGATATGGCCCAGTGGATGGAGTGCACAGCGCTGGACGGAGGGATAAAATCAAATGATTTGCAAACGCAGGTAGTCCTGTTGCACAAGAACGCGAAAATGGACAATTTCAATCCTGGCGACTTTGCAGAACTGGATGGGAAAGCGTTCAGCGGACCTGTAGGCGAATTCTTAATCAGTTGCGTCAAGGTAGAAGCCCTGACCACAATGGACGACCTGTTCATCGATTCGATGCAGGTTATCAGCAATGCAGCGGAGGTAAAACGAATGATAGTGGTGCCTGACGCAGAGCATATATATAATAAGGTACGCGAAGGATTGAAACATGCTGACGACGAGAAACATATCACAGTGCTCGCGATGCAACCCTTGCAGGGAGGAAACTTCAAGCAAGAGATACTGGGCTACTCGCTGATGGCAGCATTGGGCATCAAGGCAGACGAAATCAATTGTAAATAACTAAATAGCTAAATAAATTGTAAATAGTAAATTGTCAAATTGTAAATTATCAAGATGAGTAGGGTTTTAATGATTGGCGCTGGTGGCGTCGCTACAGTAGCAGCATTCAAGATTGCTCAGAATGCTGACGTATTTACAGAGTTTATGATTGCAAGTCGCAGAAAGGCGAAGTGCGACAAGATAGTAGAGGACATCCACAAGGCTGGCTATAAGCTGGACATCAAGACCGCTCAGGTGGATGCTGACGATGTGGAGCAGTTGAAGGCACTGTTCAACGACTACAAGCCCGAGTTGGTTATCAACCTGGCCCTGCCCTATCAGGACCTAACGATTATGGACGCTTGTCTGGCTTGCGGATGCTCGTATTTGGATACAGCCAACTACGAACCCAAGGACGAGGCTCACTTTGAGTACTCATGGCAGTGGGCTTATCGCGAGCGTTTTGAAAAGGCCGGACTGACGGCTATCCTTGGTTGTGGCTTCGACCCAGGTGTGACAAGCATCTATACAGCCTACGCTGCCAAGCACCACTTCAAGGAGATTCAGTATCTTGACATTGTTGACTGTAACGCAGGCGACCACCACAAGGCTTTCGCCACCAACTTCAACCCAGAAATCAACATCCGCGAGATTACCCAGAAGGGACTCTACTGGGAAGATGGCAAATGGGTTGAGACAGAACCCCTGGAGATTCACAAAGACCTGACTTATCCTGAGATTGGTCCTCGCGACAGCTATCTGTTGCATCATGAGGAGATTGAGAGTCTGGTCATCAACTATCCCACCATCAAGCGTGCTCGCTTCTGGATGACCTTTGGTCAGCAGTATCTGAAGCACCTGGAAGTAATCCAGAACATTGGCATGAGTCGTATCGACGAAGTAGAATATGAGGCTCCATTGGCTGATGGCAGTGGTGTTGCCAAGGTAAAGATTGTGCCCCTGCAGTTCCTGAAGGCCGTACTGCCTAACCCACAGGATCTGGGCGAGAACTACGAGGGACAGACCTCTATCGGTTGTCGCATTCGTGGTATTGGCAATGATGGCAAGGAGCACACCTATTATGTATATAACAACTGTTCGCACCGTGCTGCCTACGAGGAAACAGGTATGCAGGGCGTAAGCTACACCACGGGTGTGCCTGCCATGATTGGCGCCATGATGTTCTGCAAGGGCCTTTGGAAGAAACCAGGCGTTCACAACGTCGAGGAATTCGATCCCGATCCATTCATGGAACAGCTGAACAAACAGGGCTTGCCCTGGCACGAGATTCACGACGGCGACCTGGAACTGTAATACAGTCCCACTAGTACTACTAGTCTTACAAGACAAATAACATAAAAAACAATACAACTATGGCAAAGAAAGAAAAAGAAGAGGAGCAGTTGACTCCGCAACAACAAAAGATGAAAGCCCTGCAGGCTGCCTTGGCAAAAATTGAGAAAGACTTCGGCAAGGGGAGCATCATGAAGATGGGGGAAGAAAAAATAGAGAACGTAGAGGTGATACCTACGGGGTCGATAGGCCTCAACGCAGCCTTGGGTGTAGGTGGCTATCCTAAAGGGCGTATCATTGAGATATATGGTCCAGAGTCGTCTGGAAAGACCACGCTGGCCATCCACGCTATCGCTGAGTGTCAGAAGGCAGGTGGCGTTGCAGCATTCATCGATGCTGAGCATGCCTTCGACCGTTTCTATGCAGAGAAGTTGGGCGTAGACATCGCCAACCTTTATATCTCTCAGCCAGACAATGGTGAGCAGGCTTTGGAGATTGCAGACCAGTTGATTCGCTCATCAGCAGTAGATATTCTGGTTGTTGACTCTGTAGCAGCCTTGACTCCCAAGAAGGAGATTGAAGGTGACATGGGCGATTCTGCCGTTGGTTTGCATGCTCGTTTGATGAGTCAGGCACTGCGCAAGCTGACAGGAACGATTGCCAAGACCAATACCACCTGCATCTTCATCAACCAGTTGCGCGAGAAGATTGGCGTTATGTTTGGCAATCCTGAGACGACAACGGGTGGTAACGCCCTGAAGTTCTATGCTTCTGTACGTCTGGACATCCGCAAGATACAGTCCATTAAGGATGGCGACAACATCATTGGTAACCAGGTACGTGTGAAGGTGGTGAAGAACAAGGTGGCTCCTCCCTTCCGCAAGGCTGAGTTTGAAATTACCTTTGGCGAAGGCATCTCGAAGGTGGGCGAAATCGTTGACCTGAGTGTTGAATACAACATCATCAAGAAAAGCGGTTCTTGGTTCAGCTATGGCGATACAAAACTAGGCCAAGGACGTGATGCCGTAAAGGAGATGCTGAAGGACAACCCAGAACTCTGCGAAGAATTGGAGGCCAAGATTATGGAGGCCATCACAGAGAAGTAAAAAGTAAAGAGCAAGAGTAAAAAGTAAGGGAGTGAAATAATCACTCCCCTATTTTTTATTCTATTGGTGAACCCGTTTCCATCGTACCACCCCAAATACCACCTACATTTTTCTTCTGGACTTTCTTCTTGGTAGTTTCTTTCGGAGTTGTATCAACTGGAGTTGTATTCTTCTTAGCTCCCCTCTTGGTAATCTTCTTTTGCTGATCAGCAGGCAGATCCTCGTTGACATCACCCAGACGAGCCTTAGCTTCCATTACAGTGCCCTGCTCGTTGAAAATCACGTCAAGCACAACACCGTTTGAACGAGCATAAAGCCATACGTGCAAGTGATCGTCACTTTCAATCTTTCTAGAAGCCTCACCAACAGCCATCTCTACCTCATCCTTTGTCATGCCTCGAATAACACGACCCTCACGGATGGCAGCACGTGTCTCTTTGCTGGTGCTACGAGCCTCGCCCTCACCCATCGCGAAGAGATAACCAAAGAAATCTTCCTTGACAGCTGCACTATCTTCACCCTCATTGAACTGATTAAAGTATACATCTTTATAATAGATTCGACGACTCTCAGTCTCACGTAGGGTCAGCGTAAAGTAATTGTTCTTCATGGGTTTGATTTCATCAATTACGAAACCAGTAAAGCGAGGCACTCTGATGTCGCGAACCTTACCAGAGCCCTTACTACTCATGCTGGTAGGCACTTTCGTATGTACAGTAGCATTCAGGTAATCCCTGACGTCAGCCGATACTGACATATTGTCATCAGTGAATTCAAAAGAGTTCTTGAACAGGAATCTCTCGTTGTCATCCAGAGTGAACTCATCATCGCGCAAACCACAATTGGTCTTGCTCATAGCCACATTCTGATAGAATTGCTCACCGTTCTCATCCTCAACAATAATCTTCACAGGGAATGAGCGAGTGCCAACACCAATGGCTCTTACCTCTACTACCTTATTCTTATCAATAGTAATATCACGATAGCCATCACCATCATATTCTGTATCTACACGGAAATTCTGCGTACGTGTCAGCAATGTCTTGCCAACCAGCAATTCACGAGCCTTGTCCACATCACCCAGATAAGCCAGTGTTGGAACACCAAACTTGCTATAGCAATATTCGTCAAATGTCCCGTTAGGCAGTTCATAGTAGTAGTCGCGGTTCTCATCTTCACATAGGAAGTTGATGTGAACTCTGCCATTAGGCATGTCCTCGTGACCTTTATAAATCATTATTTTGTGGCGCAACTTACCATTGTTCACCCCTTTATCATTCGTGGCATCACGGAAAGTGGTTACTAACAGGTCATACTTCTCTGGAATCACCATGAAACGCATGCCCTCCTTCCAGTCGCACATGCTATAGAAACGGAAATTCCTGCCCATAAAGTCTGTAGCTTCATTCTCCTCCTCCAGGGCAGCAGCATCCTCCTTTGCCTTCTTTACGGTCTTCTTCACACCCTTGGTCTTTACGATATAAGGACTATCTTGCGCTGTCGCAGTCAACAAAGCAAAGACAAGTCCTGCCAATAAAACCATTCTTTTCATGCAATGCAGTTTTTACTATTGATTCAATAATGTGCTGCAAAGATAAGGTTTTTTTTTCATATTTATGCCAAAATGTCATCATAATATTGAAAAAAACATATTTTGGCACATGCTTTGCTGTTTATCGGACGACAGATTTTGAATATTAACAATTAAAAAATATAGAATTATGGGAAAGATTATTGGAATCGACTTAGGAACAACTAACAGCTGCGTTGCCGTATTTGAGGGCAACGAGCCAGTAGTTATCGCTAACAGCGAAGGCAAGCGCACCACGCCTTCTGTGGTGGGCTTCGTAGAAAACGGTGAGCGTAAGATTGGTGACCCTGCCAAGCGTCAGGCTATCACCAACCCAAAGAATACCGTTTACTCTATCAAGCGTTTCATGGGTGAGAACTGGCAGCAGACCGAGAAGGAAATCTCTCGAGTACCTTATACTGTTGTTAACGAGGGTGGCTATCCTCGTGTTGACATCGATGGACGTAAGTACACTCCACAGGAGATTTCTGCTATGGTACTGCAGAAGATGAAGAAGACCGCTGAGGATTACCTCGGACAGGAGGTAACGGATGCCGTTATCACCGTTCCTGCATACTTCTCTGACTCTCAGCGTCAGGCTACAAAGGAGGCTGGTCAGATTGCCGGTCTGAATGTACGCCGTATCGTCAACGAGCCTACCGCTGCCGCTTTGGCATATGGTGTAGACAAGGCTAACAAGGACATGAAGATTGCCGTATTTGACCTCGGTGGTGGTACGTTCGATATTTCTATCCTGGAGTTTGGTGGTGGTGTGTTCGAGGTACTCTCTACCAATGGTGACACTCACCTGGGTGGTGATGACTTCGACCAGGTTATCATCGACTGGCTGGTACAGGAGTTCAAGAACGACGAGGGTGCCGATTTGAAGAGCGATCCAATGGCTATGCAGCGCCTGAAGGAGGCTGCTGAGAAGGCTAAGATCGAGCTGTCTTCAAGCACAAGCACTGAGATTAACCTGCCTTACATCATGCCCGTTGGTGGTGTGCCCAAGCACTTGGTAAAGACTTTGACCCGTGCAAAGTTCGAGCAGCTAGCTCACGGACTCATCCAGGCTTGTCTGGCTCCTTGTCAGAAGGCTATGGCTGATGCCAAGCTGAATACTGCTGATATCGACGAGGTTATCCTCGTAGGTGGCTCAAGCCGTATTCCTGCCGTTCAGGAACTCGTTAAGAACTACTTCGGCAAGGAGCCTTCAAAGGGTGTTAACCCTGACGAGGTGGTAGCCGTTGGTGCTTCTATCCAGGGTGCTATCTTGAACAAGGAAGGTGGCGTAGGCGACATCGTATTGCTCGATGTTACTCCGCTGACACTGGGTATCGAGACCATGGGTGGTGTCATGACCAAGCTGATTGAGGCCAACACAACCATTCCTTGCAAGAAGAGCGAGGTATTCTCTACCGCAGCTGACAATCAGACAGAGGTAACCATCCGCGTACTGCAGGGTGAGCGTCCTATGGCTAACCAGAACAAGCAGCTAGGTATCTTCAACCTGACAGGTATTGCTCCTGCACGTCGTGGTGTTCCTCAGATTGAGGTAACCTTCGACATCGATGCCAACGGTATCCTCAAGGTTTCTGCCAAGGATAAGGCTACAGGTAAGGAGCAGGCCATCCGCATTGAGGCTTCATCAGGTCTTTCACAGGACGAGATCAACCGCATGAAGGCTGAGGCTGAGGCTAATGCAGAGGCTGATAAGAAGGAGCGTGAGCGCGTTGACAAGATGAATCAGGCAGACTCAATGATCTTCCAGACTGAGAATCAGTTGAAGGAGATTGGCGATAAGATTCCTGCTCAGCACAAGCCCGCTATCGAACAGGCTCTCCAGCAGTTGAAGGATGCTCATAAGGCTGGCGATATCGCTGCTATCGACAACGCCATCAACGCCCTTAATGCTGCTTGGCAGACAGCTTCACAGCAGATGTATCAGGGCGCCCAGGGTGCTCAGGCTGGTCCTCAGGACAATCCTTTTGCTGGTCAGCAACAGGCTCAGCAAGAGGCTCCAAAGGATGAGAATATCCAGGATGCCGACTTCGAGGAGGTCAAATAAGTCGTTGACTTACAACCACATAGCAAGAGGTGCAGACGTTGAATCTGCACCTCTTTTTTATTTCTCAATCAACCAATATTCCATGTGCTTGGTTTTACGTTTGCTCTTGAAGTTGAACTGGATGTCGTTGAGGGCGGAACCAATTTTCTGGAAAGGGGTTTCTGGGTCGAAATTGGCATAACGGCTATCGAGCAAGGCACTGATGTCACCCAGGCTCCACCATCTGGCTGGCTCATTGTCCTTAGGCCGACGGAAGGTCTCGCCAATCATTTCTACCAGGTCGTTCAGTTTCTGGAAGGGCTCGTTCTCCTCTATCAGCGTGGCTATCTCGCTGTCGTTCAGCCAGAAACGCTCACCGCTATTAAATAGGTAGAGGGCCTGAGCAAAAAGTTGTTCATGATACAAGGTATCACTGAAATCGATATTGCCCGTCACGCCCACGCACACAAAGCGACGCGAGCCCGTGGGGTCGACGAGGGGTTTCAACTGATTCGTCGTACCAATGAATGAGGTATAGCGACGATACTGCTTGATGGTCTTACCGTAGGGTGGACGGAACTTGACGTCGCTCGACGACAGCAGATATTTCAGCACGATTTGCTGCGACGAGGTGGTCTTGTCGAACTCGTCGATATTGATGAGCGCAAAACTGGTAAGCGCGATGTTCAGGTCGAACTCGTTCTTGAAATTGATTTTGTCGTTGTAGTAGTCGCGCAGTTCTGGTGGCAAAATGATTTTGCAGAAGCGCGTCTTTCCGCAACCCTGACGACCTATCAACAGCGGCGTCAGCGCATTGCCAGTCAACTGCTTATCGCTCTCGCGCCATTGCGCCACCATACCCACAAGCCAGTATTTCAGGTATTTAGGCCAGTTCTTGTTCTCCGTTGGCACGCGTTTGGCCAATTCTGCTATGTAATCGTGTCCATTCCATTGGGGCAGATGGTCGAGCCAGGTGTTCACAGGGTCGAACTGCTCGATGCGTGTTGAGTCAATGAAACGATTCACATTCCTGTCCCATGCTTTCAGTCCTAACTCCGTGGCTCTCAGCGTCATATCGTTGCGCACCTCCTCGGTCAACGGCTTGAAACGCTGGTCGTCGCTGAACTTCTCGCGATACTCAGCCACCCCTGTCAGCAGGTTTTTGCGCATGTCGAAGTTGGAACTCAGGAATATCTCCGTCTTCATCGCCTGGATGGTATCCTCAGGCACACTCTTCAGCGGATGAATCTTGTGCTTCTCGCGATAATCCTCCTGTTCAGCCACACTATAAACAGTCTGGAAAACCTTTTCCACCAACATTTTGTCGCGATTAAGCACAGGGTGGAGCAGTGTCAGCCCTTTGGCATGAGCCTGAGGGATGCCTTGGTCGAGACACATCGCGGCTATCTGCATCAGTAGCGTGGCCTCCTTGTCTTCATCCGGCAGCTCGAAATAATGACCCATCACGGTCTCTACGATGAAGGTCCAGTTGAGGTGATAGGTACGGGTGACGGTGCGACCAGGCATCAGATGGTCTTCTTCGCGAGTGATGGCGACGGGCTGGGGATGGTCGTGGTTCTCCGTATCAGCATAGAACGGACGGGCCTCTGCATTGTATCCCATCTCTGGATCGGCACTCATATACACCGTGCGGTCCAGTCGAGGCTCCAGAAACTGGATGTCAAAGCCAAACTGATTCTGATAAGCCCTGCGAGCGATGTTATATAGATTCAGGTGGAACTGGCGGATGTCCTTTTCGCCCTTGGGTAGTTTGGCCCCCACCTGAGCAGGATTGTTCTGATTGGCATAAAGCTCGCCTCTGCATACTATTTTTACACTTCTGCCCGATCCACCCAGAAAACACATCATTGTCTCAGGCAGTTTCTTAGCCAGTTCTCTTACCTCCACAGCCTTCTCGTAGGTCTGCAAATCGTTAACCTCCAGCACAACAAGTCCGTTGTATGCCAACATTCGCCAATCGTCCTTTCGATGGATATAGTCTGCCACAAAACAGATGCGTGGCAACTTAATGCCACCTTCCAATTGTGTGCTTATCTGTCCATCTTCAAGTCGATGCGGATTCATCAGATGATAAAGCTCGCGAGTCTTCCTCACAGCCTTATTATAAAGTCCCGCTTTGATGGCAACTGCCAAGTCGTCTATACTAACACGGTTGATAACCTCTTTGCTTCCTACTTTTTTCAGTAATGTTACGTTCATATCTTAATAGTTTGTAGTTTTCTCTGTTATTTCGATTTGCAAAGATACAACAAAAAAACGAGAATTCAAAATATATTGTAGTAATATTGTAAAAAAAGCCTACATACCTACATAAAATCTCTTCAAAGATGTATTTATACTATGTTTTTGATATTATAATGCCTACATAAAACATACATAAAACCTACATGTTACCTACATAAAGCATACATATTTCGTGCAGAAAACATACAGATAGCCTACGCGCAAAAACCTTTTGCAACACTTACAAGAATTAGCATGATGGATTACCTTAAAATTCTCTAGAGAATTTAGGACCAAGTCTCGTGATAGCAATTGCTGGATAGTTAGAAAACGGCAAAATTCTCAAGAGAATTTCAAAGTTAGTATTAATAGAAAGATTTGTAATCCAGGCATATAAAATCTGCGACTTAGCGATGTAGCTGCAAAACCATGTAGGATTCATGTAGGATTGATGTAGGCTATATGTATGCTTTATGTATGATATAAGACTAAATATATCCCTATACAACAGTGGTTTACAGCTATTTTATGTAGGAATGTCTGCTAAAATGCAATTTGTGATTTTAAAATTCCATAAGATCATCATCAAATCATATTTCTACATGAATATCTTGCATATTCTCTTGAAAATGTTTAATTTTGCGTCAAAATCAAACAAACGCATCATGAGATATAAAATCAAGAAAGAAACCAATCCCACGCGTCCCACTTGTGGCAAGTACAAGGCAGTAGCTGTCCACTATCATACCGTTGACAGCAAACAACTCATCAAGGAAGCAGCCCAACGCATGGGTGGGCATACATCAAATGTTCTGGCAGTTTTATCGACTGTTGCCTCAGTAGTGAATGACCATTTGCGCGAGGGCGATCGCGTCCGTCTGCCAGACTGGGGCATGATGAAACTGGAAATCGAGAGCGAAAAGGTAGACAACCTAAAGGACTTCCGCGCCAAAAAGCACATCCGCGGCGTCCGCCTCCACTTCCTCCCTGAAAGCTCCGAAGGCAAACAAGAACTCTACGAAGGCATCACTTTCGAGAAAGATAAGACCTTCAAGGAGGAATAGCCCTAAAAAGTCAAAAAGTAATGGCTAGTTTTATATGCTGACCTGCTCGATCCCTGGTCGCTTGCAAGAACCCCAGCTTTCGCGAGGATTGGGTGAAGCTTGGCAAAAGTTCACGTTCTGTGGATATGAGAAGCAAGGGAGTGCTTAATAGCACCTTGATTAAACTATAGGAGGCATAATCATGCAAAAAAATATAATAATGGAAGTGTTATTATAGAATTATTGTTATTTTGCTGCATATTTGAATTAAAATACGTAACTTTGTAGCCATATTAAAAAATGATAATAGAAAACCGTTTATGGTAAAAGACATAATAAGCAATAATGAGCAAGCACAGGCCGGTGGAAAAGAACTGGAAGTATTGAAACACTATTTTCCTCAGTGTTTTACTACTGAAGGTGATTTCGACATTGAGAAATTCCGTGCTGCACTCCCAGAGGGGACTAATATCACTGACGAGACTACTGGTTTTAACTTCTTGGGCAAGAACTATGCACGTATGTTGACGAATATGGACACTACTACCTTGATTCGTCCGGATATTGAGCATAATTCCAAACCAGAAAACAAGGATAGCCAGAATGTCTATATCAGTGGCGACAATTTGGATGCCCTTCAGCACTTGGTGAAGTCATACAGTGGGGAGGTAAAAGTGATATATATTGACCCCCCTTACAATACGGGCAGTGATGGTTTTGTCTATAAAGACAAGTTCTCCTTTTCAAAAGAGGAACTGGCTCAGCGTTTAGATATAACTCCAGAACGTGCAGGACGTATTTTGTCTATGACGAAACGAAACTCTGCCAGTCATGCTGCATGGCTGACATTCATGTTGTCCAGATTGTCCTTTGCTCGTGATTTGCTAAAAAAAGATGGTGTTATTCTTATTTCAATAGATGAGAATGAGGAGGCCAATTTACGTCTTCTCTGCAATGACATTTTTGGCGAAGAAAACTTAGCTGGAGAAATTGTATGGAAGAATAGTAGCAAAAATGACGAAGACTATATTTCCATGCAACATGAGTACATTCTTGCCTATGTTAAATCAAAGGAATATAACGTTGGAGAATGGATTGAGCCCAAACAGGGTACTGATGAAATCTTTGCTGCTTTTGACAAATTCAAGGCAAAGCATGGTAGTGATTGGAAAGCAATCCATGAAGAAGCCTTGAAATGGTATAAGCAGTTCCCCCCCTCAAACCCTATCTATGATAGTAAACATTATAATTGGATGGACGAAAGAGGCGTATATTTCCCTGATAACATTTCTGGTCCAAACTATGGGCAATATCGTTACGATGTAATTCACCCTATCACGGGAAAAGTTGTTAAAGAACCAGAAAGTGGTTGGCGCTTTCCTGAAGAAACAATGAAGGAAAAGATAAAAGAAGGGTACATCCATTTTGGTGATGATGAGACAACTGTTCCCAACAAGAAAACCTATTTAAAAGATACACTCAATCAAAGTTTAACAAGTATTATCTATCGCGATGGTCGTGTTGCATCAAAGAGGCTAACAAGCCTGATGGGAACCAATTGTTTCAGCAATCCTAAAGACTCAGAAATAATCACAAAACTTCTAACAGCAATAGGTGTTGATGATGGAGACCTTGTTGTTGACTTCTTCTCGGGTTCAGGAACAACGGCGGAGTCTGTTCTTAATATTAGAGATAAGAAGGTAAAATACATTCTTGTACAAATTCAGGAGGATTTAGACATCGCTCTTGCAAGAGCAACAGGCAGTGGCAAAACAACTATTAAGAATGCTATCAAATTATGCGATGAATTGAATGTTCCCCATACTATCGATCAGATAGGAATGGAGCGTATCAAGCGTGCTGCCAAGAAAATCCGTGAAGAGAATCCTCTATTTGCAGGCGACTTAGGCTTTAAGCACTATACGCTGGAAGAACCGAAGGAGAACTTGCTATTGAAGATGGAGACGTTCAACCCAGATAAAGATGTCATGACAGATATCACTGCCGATGATTTTGGTGTTGAGACGGTATTACGCACATGGCTTGTTGCAGATGGTTATGGGTTGACAGAAGATGCAGAGGTAATAAACCTCAATGGCTATACTGCCTATTATAAAGGCAATCATCTCTATCTGATTAATCCTGACGATAAGTTCTCTGCTGGAAGCATTGCGGCACTAATGGACAAATATAATGGCGAAGCGTTCTCACCTCAGAACATCGTTATCTTCGGCTATAACTTTGGTTTTACCCATCGCGAAGAATTGCAAAAGAATTTGCGAACGCTGAAAGACGGCAGCAAAACGCTGACGGTGAATATTGATGTAAGGTATTAACAATAAATCTTCAGACTTATGTATCTAAAGAAGATAAATATTAAAAATTTCCGCTGCTTTAAAAATTATGAAGTGGAATTTGCACCGCGTGTAACAGTCCTGTTTGGCAAGAATGGGGCGGGAAAGTCAACACTTATTCATGCCATTCATAAAGCCATGAGTTTTATGATGTATTCATATAATGTGACAGAAAAAGTACAGAAAAAAGGTAAAAGTAAAAAGAAAATAATTGATGTAAAAACAATTACGAACAATAATCCTTATCTACATCCCAAGGGGTTTACAAACGATGATTTCAATAATCACACTGATAAGTTCATTGAGGTTATTGCAAATGCTGATTTTAGTGATTCCTTGAAAAATTTGGATTGGAAAATAAGTGTTATTTCCAAAAGCTACAGGCTTCGTACTTCGGAATTTGAAAATGCATTCCTTTCTTTCTATGAATGGCATAGAGAAACGAATGAATTACCTTTGTTAGCATATTTCTCAGATAGTTTCCCACACCGGGAGGATAAGAAAAAGAAAACGATAAAAGCGAAAATAGCTTCTTTGCGAAACTTTGGTTATTTTGATTGGGATGAGGAGGAAGGATGTACCAAAGAATGGATAGAACGCTTAGAGCGTACTATAAGAAATAGAGATCGCCTTGAAAGGAGATTCAAAATGCTGAATGATGCCGTTCATGATTTTGGTATAGAAAATGAAACTGAAGGCAAAGCGATGCTTTTGGAAAGGCAAATGGCAGAAATGTACAAAAATGAAATTTCTGCTATAGAGTCATGTCTGGTTAATTTCTCCATGCATCTTGGTATTGAGAATAGTATCTATAATATCATATCGTTAGGATTGCATCCTGATGATGATAAATTATGCATTATTACAAATAATGAAAATGACAGATATAAACCTTTTAGAAAGTTGCCTGCTGGTTATAAGCGTTTGCTCAATATTGTTCTAGATCTTGCCTATCGTTCTTTTATTTTGAGTGAGGGTAGAAGTTGTAATATTAAAGGTATTGCTATCATTGATGAGATTGATTTACATTTGCATCCAGAGTTAGAGAAGGTCGTTCTTGATAGTTTAACGAAGACTTTTGATAACCTCCAATTCATTGTATCTACTCATTCTCCTTTAGTATTGACGGGGTTGGAGACAGAAGGCAAGCCTAACAAAATATTGCGAATGGAACCGAGTACAAATGCTCCTGTCTTATGGCCAGATGTCTATGGAATTGACTATAATTCTGGTTTGGAGGATATTATGGGTGTAGAGTCAAAGAATGCTAATTTGGATCATCTACTCTCTCTTTGTGCTTATATGCGAAAAAGGGGGAAGACAACTCAGGCAGACAATATAAAGCAACGTATAATTGATCAATTCGCAAAAAATAGCGATGAACTCGAAAAGTTGATTGAAAAAAAGGAGAAGGGACTTTAGTGTATGGAATACATTGATAAATCGAGCCATCGTGACAAAGGCATCGAAATAACTGAGGACTACCTTAAGTCCATTTGGATTCAAGAAGAACAGAGATATCCAGTGGACTTTTATGGCAGTTTTCGTAGCCTACCAGTTAAGCAGAATTGTTTTTATAAGCAGATGACAAAAGTCCTGCTTGATAATCAGCACAATCATTGTTGTTATTGTATGAGACGCCTTACAGGTGATGGAGACACGACGCTGGAACATATTGTGCCTCAAGCTGCAGATAATGATATGCTTCAAGAATATCAAAAACATAAAGATGAGTTTCCAATGTTTGGTGAGGATGTTATAAAACTGTCTGGTAGTTTTACAAAAGAAGTTAATCCTCCCCTGCCGCCTTATCCTCATACTGTATCATACGATAATCTTGTTGCATCGTGTTATGGGCTTTTCCCAAAATTAAAAAATGATGAAGTTGTCGATGATAGAAGTGGACATTGCTGTAACAATGTTAGAGGTAAAGCACCGATCCTTCCAATATATTTAATTCCAGATGTATCTTCGCTTCTTGTCTATTGTGTAAATGGTATTGCCATAGAGAAAGACGACTCTGCGTGGGAAAAGGCTGTTAGAGAGGTCATTATTAGCGCAAGATTAAATTGGAAAACTCTTGTTGATATACGTCAGTTGTGGTATGTTCTAAAAGATGTAAATATTGAAGAAATAAACGCTTGTAAAGATGATTCAGCAAAGAGACTTGATTTGTTGCAAGACAATCTTTATCTGACGGATATTAATCAAGATAGGATAGAAGACTTGATAAATAAATTCAGAAAAGACTCCTATTGGAACTGTTTTTTACTTTATGACTGGTTCCATAGTATAAATTGGAATTAATACACATTGGGTAGATTATTAGGCTATGGAATTAAAACTTGAAAGTTCACTTGCACACCAACTGGCTCCTGTTAATGCTGTGGCAACAGTAGTGGAAGCATCGATTAAAGAACAAGCTAAGGCCAGCCACCAAAATCCTGTGCTAACCAAGAAGCTGAATGCAGCGGCTTTGGAACAGGTTCGGCGTGAAGTGGGTATTTATGATAAGGCTACGAAGAAGCGCATACATGAACAAAATCTTCCAGAAAAAATACAAGCCTTGCCCGCACACAGTATTCTTGACATAAAGATGGAAACGGGCACAGGCAAGACATACGTTTATACCCGCACTATATTTGAACTGCATAAGCGTTGTGGGTTTAACAAATTCATTATTGCCGTACCAACCTTGCCTATTAAGGCTGGAACTGCAGCATTCTTAGATGATAGGGAAGTGATGCGTCATTTCTCAAATGTCTGTGGATATAATTCTGAGATTGAGCTTTGTTTACTTGAGCCTCAGAAACAGAAAAAGAAAGGTCGTCTGAATATACCTTCAGCTGTTGGGCATTTCTTTTATGGAAGTCATCATGTAAAGAACAAAATCTATGTTATGCTGCTTAACACCCAACTCTTAACGAGTGGTAAGTTACTTACGCGTGAGGATTATGACCAGACGCTGGGAGATTTTCATAAGCCTGTAGATGCAATTAAGGATACTTTGCCGATACTTATTATTGACGAGCCGCACCGTATGGATCGTAGTAGTAAGTCGTATGGAGCCTTGATAGAGAACTTCTGCCCACAACTTGTTATCAGGTATGGAGCTACATTTCCCGAATTTACTTTTGGTCGTGGAAAAAACAAAATTGTAGCAAAAGACTACCAAGAACTGCTTTACGAACTGAATGCAGCTGACTCATTCAACCAAGGACTGATAAAGGGTGTAGCGAAGGAACACCTTGAATTGCCAGGAGGAAGGAAAGCCGATAAGAAAGTGAAAGTGGTGAGTATTGCCAGTGGTAGTTCTGTCAACCTGAAATACACAAATGTCAGTAATCTTAATGGTATAACCAGCACTTTAGGATTAAATGACAGTCTGGGTAGCATTGACACCGATCTTGATGGTGTCATTATTGAGGGTATTACCAAAAACAGTATTTTATTGAGTAATGGTCAAGAGAAATTTATTGGAGACGAATTTTATCCAGACCAGTATAGCGTATCATATCTTGAAGGCATGATAGAATTGGCTCTCCTGCGTCATTTTGAGACAGAACGGCAGAACTTCTGTCGTGAAGGACTACCTATCAAGACTCTGACACTATTCTTTATTGACAATATTGAGAGTTTTCGTGGCCCCTCTGGAAAAAATGACGGATGGCTTAGATTGAAATTCCTTGATATGTTAAAGAAGAAAGTCCATCAAGAACTAAAGCAATCGAACACTAAGGAATATGAAGATTACCTGAAAGCAACATTAAAATATCTGGAAAGTACCTGTGCAGGCTATTTCTCTCAGGACAACAACGATACAGACGAGAATATTGCAAATGAAGTAAAGGTTATTCTTCATGGTAAGAAAGATTTACTGAGTTTAAAGGATGAAGAAGGTAATCCTAACGTTTTGCGTTTTCTCTTTTCGAAGTGGACGCTGAAAGAAGGATGGGATAATCCAAATGTGTTTACCATCTGCAAACTACGTTCGAGCGGTTCTGAAATTAGCAAGTTACAAGAGGTTGGACGTGGCCTTCGCCTGCCTGTTGACAGTGCTGGTAACAGAATCTGTGACAGTGCTTTCATGTTAAACTACATTGTTGACTTTACAGAAAGAGATTTTGCTGACAAACTGGTTAAAGAAATAAATGGAGAATTAGAGTCTGACAAAAAGCGAGCATTGGAGATTACATACGAGGATATCGTATCAGTTGCTCAAAAACGTGGTCTGGATGAAACGACATTCTTCATAGAATTACTACAGAAAGGCTATGTAAACATCAACAAGCAAATTGTGGCAGACAAGTTTGATAATTTGTTGAAAGACTATCCAGAGTTTAATGCTTTAGGGAATGGTGTGAATACAAATCGTATCATCAATCGTAATAGTGCCCGAACAGATACTATACACATCAGGAAAGCTAAGTTTGAAGAACTTAGAGAATTATGGCAGCAACTGAACCGTAAGTACATTCTTTATTTCGACAAGGAGATAGACCACAAATTGGAAACTGATTTGCCAGACATCATAAAAAAGAAAAATGTATTCTCACTCCAAGTAGTGGAATCGAAAAGAGAAGAATTGGCCATTGAAGATGGATCGGCCTATACTAAAGAGGGTGGTCATGTGGCACTTACTTTACATGGTCGTCATTATGCATACAACGATTTCCTTGCTCGCTCATCAAGGTACACGAACATTCCAATACAAATTCTGCATTCTGCTATATGTCAGGTAGTAGCTAATGGTTGCCAGATTACAGATGAAATGTTTAACGAGGATTCTTTAACAAGGCTTATTGCTGCGGTTGACGACTGGAAGTGTAACGAACTATTAAGTTTTGTACGCTATAAACAGGCCAACTACAAGGCTAAGGAAACAAAGCTGACTAATGCCGATGGCAGTGTTAAGAAGGAAGTTGTTCAAGCATACATCGGCAGAAAAATGGTGCCAGGTACAACGCCAGACAGATATCTTTATGATGCCTATGCCCATGATTCTGACCTTGAATTACAAAATATAAGGACGAAAATAAGCGATGTTGTTGTTTATGGTAAGATTCCTTCTCATAGCATTTGCATTCCGACGGTTGCATCTTCTAACTATAGTCCAGATTTTATGTACGTAGTTAAAAGGGCAGACGGTTCCAAAGAACTGAATATCGTCATTGAAACAAAAGCATACGATAAAGAATCTCATATAACTCCTGATGAAGATACTAAAATATCTTGTGCTGAGGAGTTCTTTAAAACTATGGTAGCAAATGGATACACGGTACATTTCCGGAAACAGATAAATAGTACGGGAGTAAAGGCTATTATTGATAAATTAATGGAAGAATAAGGAACAAATTCAAATTTAGAATATTTGGAAAAAGAATTAGGAGCTTTGTACCCTCAGCAAAAACAAGACTATGGATAAGGACATTTGAGGATTCTTGGACTATATCGACAAGTCGGGACTGATAGGTGACCAGCGGTACAGCGACCGTTTGACTTATGACGGTACTTGGGAGAACAACCTATATAACTTCGTAACAATGGTACTTCCCAAATTGACAAAGGAATTACCACGTCCATTCAAGATGGTTGGATTGGAGCGAGACGACGACACACCACAGCACAAAGCTATACGTGAGGCCATGACTAATTGCATCATTCACGCTGACCTCATGCTGAATAGTGTGCTGAAGGTGGAGAAGTACGACAATAAATTTGTGTTCACCAATCCCGGATTGCTACGACTGCCCGTAGAACAGATATATGCCGGTGAGGAAACGAGAGCAAGAAACCAACGCATACAAAACATGTTCCGTATGATAGGCTTTGGTGAAAACCTTGGTTCTGGATTCCCGCTCATCCTCAGTGCATGGAACGAGAAGCACTGGTTGAAGCCCGAACTCATTGAACAGCGTGAACTGATGCAGGTAAAACTTATATTGTCTATCGAGACAAAGGAAGAAGATGCCCCTGCAAAAGTTCCTGTAAAAATGTCTGATGTCCTAAAAGATGTCCTGAAAGATGTCCACAAAGATGTCCTAAAAGAACTTACTGAAAGACAGGTGGTTATACTTGAAACAATATGCACTTCATCTGACGTGACTCAACAGGAAATGTCCACAAAGCTTAAAGTATCTAAAAAGACTATTCAACGCGAGTTCGATGCCATTCGAAAACTTGGAATCAATATCAATCGTCAAGATGGTCGCAAGGAAGGTGAATGGGTTATCAGAATAGAAAAATAATATCTTATTTGTACCATAAATTTACAACTTGCTGATTTTCAGCAATGTTCACTTTTGAGGAGGTCAAGTAATAGGACAACGTATATTCGGATAGAAAACGTGCTGGCCAATGGTCTGCACGATTTTTCTTGATCTTACAAAAGATTCAGGAAGAGGGTGATGATTCCTGTATTGATCAGATCGGCAAACATCGCACCGATGATGGGAACGATGAGGAAAGGCTTGACGGTATAACGGTATTTATAGCACACTGCACTCATGTTGGCCATCGCATTGGGAGTCGCACCAAGGCCGAAACCACAGATGCCTGAACAAAGGACGGCAGCATCATAATTGCGACCTAACAGAGGGAAAGCTACGAAATAGACAAAGAAGTCCATCATCGCTACCTGGGATACCAGGATGACGATTAACGGAAGGGCCAGACTCTGCAGTTCCCATAGTTTCAGGGATATCATGGCCATACCGAGGAACATAGACAGGCAGATGTTGCCCACGCTGATGATTCTATCCATATCCAGTAGCTTGTCAGCTTTCACCTGTTTGCCATTCTGTTTGAAACTGACGAATCCTATAGTGTTACGAACGATGGCGGCTAAGATTAAGGCTCCAAAATAGGTGGGAAACGTAACGCCCGTCTTTGCCAACAGCCAACTCATGATGGTGCCAGCGCCCATGACTAGGAGAATGCAATAGGTGGCCTTGGCATACTGTTGGAACTCCTGTTCGTTGGTGCTAACGCGCTTGGCACGACCTGTTGGCGAAGCCTCGTCGCTCTCGATTCCTGCCATTGCAGGGTCAATCTCTTCGTCTTGTGGTTTCATCTGTTCGTGCGTCAGTTTCTTGCGGATAATCCGCTCTGCCAGCGGACCTCCAATCATAGAACCGGCTATCAGACCAAAAGTAGCAGCAGCCATACCGATTGTTCCTGCACCATGCAGGCCCATGCCTTCCAGCACACTCGCAAATCCGCCTGCCGTACCGTGTCCGCCTGTCATAGATATACTGCCTGCCGCCATACCAATCAAGGGGTCGAAACCCATGAGCTTGGTGATTCCCATCGGCATCAGGTTTTGCAGGGCGATGATGGTAACCAACAGGGCCAGCATAATGACCAGTAGTCGTCCACCTTGTTTGATGACTTTCAGGTCGCTTTGGAAACCAACGCTGGTAAAGAATGCCAGCATAAAGACATCCTTCAAAGTACTGTCGAACGACACCTCAACATTGCACCAGCCATAGAGTACCAGCGTCAGCAACGAAAAGATGATACCTCCACTTACTGGCGAAGGCACACAGTATTTCTGGAGAAAAGTAACCTTTCTGGTTAAAACCATACCGACAATGAGCGCAAAAGCACCTATGCCAGCAGTTTGTATCATGTCCAGTTCAAAACATGTCATTCAGCTCGTTTTGCTTATAATGATCGACAGAGTTTCCTGAAGTCCGACTCCTTGCCGTAACATACCAACACGTCGTTGGCGTCGATTGTCAGGTTGTCTTCTGTAGTGTTGACAACGATAGAATTGTTATACTCGATGCCTGTGAAGTTCAGCACCCTCTCGCTTTTCCTTATTGCGATGATTTTCAGTCGAAAGTTCTCGTAGAGATGAAGTTCATTGGCGCGTAGTCCGACAAATTTCTCAGGAATATGGAATTTATAGACGCAATACGTGTCATCTACTCGGAAGAGATCAGTCTTCACTCCTAACTCCATCTGACGCACCAGCGAACGGGCTGCACGCTCTTCAGGAATCAGTATCTTCTCAATGTCGAAGGCCTGTAGGATGCTCTTGTGCACATAGTCGTTGGCACGTGCATAGATGTGTTCCACCCCTAGTTTCTTCAACAGCGCCACCACACGGACAGAGGCCCCCAGATTGCTGCCTATTGCCACGATGGTCACGTCGACTTTCTTTAATGGCAACACCGTCAGGGCCAGCTCGTCGCAGGCATCAATCTGAAACGCGGCATCACAGATGTCCTTCACTCTCTCTACACGGCTGGCGTCGCTGTCAGCGGCAATGACCTCATGGCCCAGGGCAGACATTTCGTCTGCCAGTACCCTGCCGTAGGTTCCTAATCCGATAATAATACACTTCATGATATGGTAATATTGTCTTGAGGTAATTTATAATTCTGGTTCTTATACTGTTTCAATAGTCCCTGTGCCAACGTTACCACGCCCACACGACCAATGAACATCAGCAGCACTATCAGTATTTTGCTGGTATCATGCAGTTCAGAAGTAATGCCTAATGATGAACCTACCGTTCCGAAGGCCGACACACACTCGAAAACGATGGCCTTCAAGGGCAGTTGCGGATCGCTAAGGGTGACGAAGAATACGAAAAATGCCAGCACTATGATGCTGGTGATGACTGCCGCATTGGCACGACGGATGGAGTCTGTGGACAGTTCACGTCCTGCAAATTCCACGCGGGTAGTGCCACGAAGGATGGAGCGAATGTTGAGGATGGCTACGGCAAAAGCATTGACCTTCACACCACCAGCTGTAGACTGCGACGCACCACCTATCCACATCAATATCGTATAAATAAAGATGGACTGGATACACATATTGTTCAGGTTCACACTGATGAAACCTGCTGTACGAGGACTGACGGCATTGAAAAATGCCTGAACCAGTTTTTCATGTATCCGCATACCACCAAACGTGTTGTTCCATTCAAAATAAGCAATGAGCACCGTACCAAGCACTATCAGCACAGCAGTAGTTCGCAGAACTATCTTCGTGTTCAGGTCAAACAGGTTAGGAATGCTCAGACTGGCATAGTGCTGCCCTCTTATCCACTTCCATACTACTTTCACATGTTTAAGCACTGCACCCTTCAAGTTTACCAACACAGGATAGCCTATACCTCCTAAAATTATCAGTAGCGCAAGAATAACGTACAACCAGCAATGGTCCGTCATCAGAACGTGGGCACCCATACCCTCCTGATAGTTGGAGAAGCCAGCATTACAGAATGCCGATACGGAATGGAACACGCTGAAGAACAACTCATGGCGAACGTCCAAACCTATGGTGCCGTGTATGTTTAAAAAGATGCCCACCGCACCTGCAAGTTCCAGAAATGCTGTGAAGCCAAAGATATTAAGCAAAGTAGACCATAGCGAGGCCAATGACTTGGAACTCACCATATCTTGCACCTGCATCTGGTTGTAGATGCTCGTGTTACCCATGAAGAAGAGGGCGAAGAAGCTGGTGATGGTCATCACACCCAGTCCTCCCACCTGGATAAGCATCATGACCACTAATTGTCCTAAACAGGTAAACGTGCTGGGCACGTCAATGGTAGTGAGACCTGTCACACAAACAGCACTGGTAGCCGTGAACAGCGAATCAATCCAAGAGAGGTGGACTCCTGGTTGGACACAACGGGGCATCAGTAGTACACCTGAGCCCACTAAGATGATGAACATGAAACTGACAGCCATCATCAGGGCTGGATTAGATTTTTTTCCTAGCGAGGTAATGACCGCGTCGGAAAGTTCAATGATAGAAATCAGAAACAGTACCAACAGATGAAACGTCCTGTTACCCAATATCCTCATCACACCGATACTGTCGTCAATAGCAAAAAATTCGATGAAGATAGGAATCAGCGTCAGTGTCAACAACCCATTGATGGTCCATCCCAAGAAGCTATATGCTGTTTTTCTTCGTCCACGTTTAGTCAGAAGCAGATGACTGACACGCTCAATCAGAAACATGTTCCATGCCCAAAAATAGACGAGGTTTAACTCATTTACCAGTTCTTCCGACAAATCAAAGCCAAATTCCAGGATGGCACCTACAAATATAAACAGGGCAGCAACATCAGCCATAAAGGAAAACACCTTTAAGGCCATGTTGATACACGGTGCCACATACTTCTTATGATAGAGAGTATAGTGCCTTGGCCATGATTTCTTCATATTGTTGATATCTATAGTTTGACGGCAAAGATACAAAAAATATTTTAAACGCTATACTTTATCATGGATTTATTATAGATAATCCTATAGAAAAAGGTATAATCGACAATGATGACTTTTGTCATTGTTATGCGTCTTTATAATAAATAATGTATACGAATCAAAAATAATAGAGACTTATGAATAATAGCCAGTATCGCGGCGTGGTGGTTCCAATGGTTACCCCCGTCACTCAGGATGGACGACTGGACACTGAGGCCGTTCAGCGTATCATTGATTTCTTTGCACAGAATAAAGTATCGCCCCTGCTAATGGGAACCACAGGTGAGGGCAACAGCGTTAGCCAGGCTGACGGACAGTTGTTTGTGGAAACGGCTGTCAAAGCTGCCAACGGACGAATCCTGATTTATGCAGGTCTGACGGGCAACTGCTTCGCTGAGCAGGTGCGCCAAGCTGAGATTTACACGGCATTGGGTGCAGATGTCATTGTAGCAACATTGCCCACCTACTATGCACTGACCCCAGACCAGATGTACGAGTATTACAAGACACTGGCAGATTGCATCACAGGTCCGCTGATGCTCTATAACATCTTGGCAACCACCCACATGTCTATTCCTGTGGATATCATCAAGAAATTGGCTGATCATCCCAATATCGTGGGACTGAAGGATTCAGAGCGCGACTTGGAGCGTATGGCCCAGTGTATTGAGATCACCAAGACACATGATGACTTCGCTTACTTCTGCGGATGGGCAGCACAGTCGGCTCACTCTCTGGAATTGGGTGGCAACGGTATTGTGCCATCTACGGGCAACTTCGTGCCTGAGATGTTCCAGCAATTATTCGATGCTGCTGTGGCTGGTGATATGGCAACAGCCAACCGTTTACAGGAAGAGACTAACGAGATTGCGAAGATATATCAGAAAGACCGCACCCTCGGACAGAGCCTTACAGCTTTGAAGGTGATGATGCAGACTAAGGGACTCTGTGAGCCATGGATGCTGATGCCATTGACGCGTCTTTCGGCTGAAGAAGAACAGGCGATAGTTAATCAAATTAGGAATTAGTAATTAGAAATTAGTAATTATGATTACTCTGCTATGCATGTAATAGATTATATTATTGTACTTTTGTCCATCCTGGCAGCTATCGGCACGGGCGTTTACTTTGCCCACAAGCAGAAGGACACGTCGCAATACTTTGCAGGAGGCGGAAAGATTCCTGCCTGGGCAGTGGGCATCTCGATATTCGCCACGCTAATTTCGAGTGTGACGTTTCTTGCCTACCCCGGCGCTGCCTATGCAGACAACTGGATTCTGTTGGTGCAGGGACTGATGGTGCCTATCGTACTGCTTGCTCTTATTGGTATTATAGTTCCCTTGTTCCGTAAGGTTATCCGATTGAGCACCTACGAATACTTCGAGCGCCGTTTCGGACTCTTTGCCCGTCTGTACAGCTCGTTTGCCTTTACCCTAGGCCATTTCTCCAAGGCAGGAACGGTATTTTTCCTTGTCTCTATGGCTTTGGCGACATTCCTCAACATCAATATCTATAGCATCGTGCTTGTGTTGGGCATCACCATCATTATCCTGACACTGTTTGGTGGTATGGAGGCTATTGTCTGGATGGACGTGGCACAGGGATTCCTCCTCATTGGTGGCGGCATTATCTGCATCGGCATCCTACTGTTCGGCATTGATGGTGGTCCTGCAGAAACCTTCCGTATTGCCTCAGAATACAGCAAGATTAGCTTTGGACCCTACGACTGGGATTTGACGCAACTAACGTTTATCGTGATGGTACTCAACGGTATCTTCTATGCCTTGCAGAAGTATGGTACCGACCAGACCATCGTACAGCGTTATCTGGCAGCCAAGAACGACCATGAGGCAAAGAAGGCAGCCTATATCGGTGTATTAATGTCTGTTCCCATCTGGGCGCTGTTCATGTTCATTGGCACAGCCCTATTTGCCTATTATCATGCTCAAGGTGCCCCCTTATTGCCTGAAGGAATCAAAGCCGACGAGGTATTCCCCTACTTCATCGCCCATGAATTGCCCGTTGGCATTCGCGGACTCATCATTGCAGCCTTGGCAGCAGCAGCTATCTCGTCGTTGGACTCAGACCTGAACTGCCTCTCTGCCATTGCCGTACAGGATTACTACAAGCGTTTCCGCAAGGATGCCACTGACCAACAGCAGTTGCGCTTTGGTAAATGGATGGTGGTTTTGGCTGGCATTGGAGCCATTGGTGTGGCTTGCCTTTATATTTTCTGGGGAGGCGAAGGTGTGCTAGGTGCCCTGTTCTCACTCTATGCCATCTTCTCTGCAGGCATCGTGGGCATCTTTATCCTCGGCCTGTTCAGTCGTCGAGCTAACAAACAGGGTCTGTATATCGGTATTGCTGCAGCGGTACTCTATACCGCCTATGCTGTTCTGACCTCCACAAAGGTTGACATTCATGGAACGGGAATCAAGGAAACATTGCTCGACTTGGGCGATTGGAACTTTACCCACCATAAATATATGCTAGGTGTATATAGCCATCTCATCGTCCTTGTGGTAGGCTACGTGGCCAGCTATTTCTTCAAGACCCCGCTGGCTGACAAGGAGTTAACGATTTACGGATATTTGGAAGATAAGAAAAAAGCAAAATAAGGATATGAAACAAATAACACTTTTGCAGCCGCAGAAAATCGTGTTTGGCACAGGCTGCATCCAGACATTAGTAGAAGATTACAAGAAAATGGGACTCCAGCGCCTCTTCGTACTGACAGCCCCTCCCATCCGTCCACTCATAGAAGACACTTTGACAGAACTGAAAGGTGCTGGTGTCAGTATTGAGGTATTCCAGGACATTGTAGCAGAGCCTACCGTTAACGACTTCAAGAAGATTCTAGAGGTGGCTCGACAATTCAAGGCTGACAGTGTAGTTGGTGTTGGCGGTGGTTCCGTGCTTGATGTGACGAAACTGATTGCTGCCTTTATCAACAGCGACCAGCAAGTGGAAGACTGCTTTGGCACAGGATTCATCAAGCAAAAAGGACTTTGGTTTGCCTGTCTGCCCACCACAGCCGGAACAGGCTCTGAGGTATCGCCCAACGCTATCCTACTGGACGAACGCGACCATCTGAAGAAGGGTATTGTGTCGCCTTTCCTCATTGCTGATGTAGCTTATGTTGACCCCAAACTGACGTGGACTGTTCCTGCTAAGGTGACAGCAGATACGGGTATGGATGCCCTGACGCATTGTATTGAAGCTTATACCAACAAGTTCGCACATCCCTCTGTAGATATCTATGCCCTGCAAGGCATCCGACTGATTGCTGCCAATTTGGAGAAAGCCGTGAAGAACGGACAAGACCAGGAGGCTCGCGAGGCACTGGCCTTTGGTTCACTTTACGGCGGACTCTGTCTGGGTCCTGTCAATACGGCTGCTGTTCATGCGCTGAGCTATCCGTTGGGTGGCGAGTTCCACATTCCTCATGGACTGTCGAATGCCATACTCTTGCCCAGCGTCATGAAATTCAATATGCCTGCCAACATCAAGCGCCATGCTGAGGTAGCTATTGCCTTAGGATGTCAGCCAGGTAAGAATGACGAGGAGACCGCCCAGCGTGGTGTAGATTTCATCTATCAATTGGCTGATGCTGTCGGCATTCCCAAGAAGTTGACCGACTTAGGCATTCCCCAGACAGCTGTCGATGGTATGGCCAAAGCCGCTATGCAGGTACAGCGTCTGCTGAAGAACAATCCGAGAGAAGTAACTGAGCAAGATGCTCGCGATATTTACAATAGCCTTTATTAATATGAAACCAATATTAGCTATCACAATGGGCGACCCTGCAGGCATTGGTCCTGAGATTACCGTTCGCGCCCTGAATCGAAAAGAGACTTACGAAAAATGTCGCCCCATTGTTACTGGCGATGCAGCCATCATGTGCCAAGCCGTTCAGCTGCTTGGCTTCAACTTGCAGGTCAATGCCATACAAAGTGTGAAGGAGGCCAAATTTGAGTTTGGCACCATTGATGTACTCGACTTGAAATGCGTCGATCTTTCAACCTTCGAGTTTGGCAAGGTTCAAGCACAATGTGGCAACGCTGCTTTCCAATACATTAAGAAAGCCATCGAACTGGCAATGGCTAACGAGGTGGATGGCACCGTTACGGCTCCTTTGAACAAGGAGGCATTGAATTTGGCTGGGCACCATTACGACGGACATACAGAGATCTATGCCACCTTCACCAATACCAAGAAATATGCTATGATGTTGGCAGATGAAAACATCCGCGTCATCCACGTATCGACACACGTTCCTTTACGCAAGGCCTGCGATTTGGTGAAGAAAGCTCGTGTTATTGAATGTGTGGAATTGATTGACGATGCCTGCAAGCAGTTTGGTATTGAGAAACCCCATATCGGTGTGGCAGGACTGAACCCCCACTCAAGCGAGAATGGCATGTTTGGCTATGAGGAGGCTCAGGAGATTATTCCTGCCATTGAGGAGTTGCAACAGCGTGGTTTCGATGTGGAGGGTCCTGTACCACCCGACAGCATCTTCGCTAAAGCCAAATGCGGAAAGTTTGATGGTTGCGTAGCTATGTATCATGACCAAGGACACATCCCCTTGAAGGTGTGTGCTTTCAACTGGAACAAGGAAACGGGCAAGATGGAGAGTGCCAGCGGTGTGAACATCACCTTGGGGCTGCCTATCATCCGTGTCAGTGTCGATCATGGCACAGCTTTCGATGTGGCAGGCAAAGGCATTGCCAACGATAGTGCTATGACATTGTCGATAGACTATGCAACAAGAATGGCAAAATACCGTTTAGGCATCAAGGAATGATAGTCATAGCTGATGACATAACGGGAGCTGCAGAGATAGCGGGAATCGCCTTTACTCATGGTGCCGACGTTCGATTAGTTTGCGGTAGTTCTGTGAGTTGCTGTAATGTGGCAACGGACGGAACCACCGTCATTGCTACGGACACTCGTTCCATGAGTGAGGTGGAGGCTGTTGCAGAAACCCGCCGTATTGCCTCAGCCATCAACCATCAGCCATCAGCCATCTTCAAAAAGACTGATTCTGCCCTGCGCGGACATGTCATCGCAGAACTACAGATGCTGATGGAGACAACGGGGGCTCTGCGTTGTGTATATTTACCTGCCAACCCCTCGAAGGGTCGCACCATTCGCAATGGAGTATATTATATAAATAATGTACCCATTCATGAGACAGACTTCTCCTTTGACCCAGAGTTTCCTGCCAAGACCTCTGTGCTTAGGGAACGTTTCCCTGATGCAGAGGCAAAAAACATCATCATGCCTGATGCAGAGAGTGAGGATGATATCAGTAAGGTCATTCTGCAATACAATGATGGCAAGACCATCTTCGCAGGGGCAGCTGATTTGTTTAGTGGGATGATAGATCTGGGGTGTGGGCGATTAAAAAAATCCATCGCCAAACACCCCACACCAATCATCCATCGTGAGAAGAGCAGCACCCTCATCCTCTGTGGTTCTACCCAAAGCAAAGCATTGAACATCGGCATTCCTATTTCGCCCATGCCTCGCGACATCTATGACGGTTCCGATAATCTCAATCTTTGGAATACGGAAGCTTATTCCCAGCAACACAGCATCATCCTCACCATCCCCCACACCCATCGTACTGGAAAAGAGGTTGCTGTCCACCTACGCTCTGTAATGGCTCAGATGGCTAAGCGATTAGTTAGCGAACATCGCCCTGACCACCTTATCATAGAAGGTGGTGCTACTGCATGGGCCACATTGCAAGCACTTAATTGGACAGAATTTCAGATAGAACGACAGATTGCTCCTGGAGTGGTACAAATGAGCGCCACGAATGGAACACTCGTGACGCTCAAACCTGGCAGTTACCCTTGGGGAAACCTGTTTTAATCCTTTAGTGAATAAGTAACCGTTGTTACCACACGCAACTTCTTGATGTAAGGAGTATTCTCGTCGCGATTGTCAATGGAAAACACCCCTTGATCAGCTGTCAGAATACTACCAAGATCAGCATTGCTTGCCTCAGCAAACTGTTCAGCAGTTTTTTGGGCATTCTTAATAGCTTCCGCCATCATCTCAGGCTTCATCTGCTGGAAAGAGGCATATTCATACATGGGCGTATTCTCACCAAGAGCAACACCCTGCTTCAGAAGTTCAGCTTGTTTGGAAATGGCCTTGTTCACCTGATCCACTTTATTAGTGGCTACGGTAATGGTAGTGTTGACAATATAGCGGAATCCACGGTTGTTATCCCCCCATTCACGAGCCTCCAAGTCTGTAATAGACGGAGGATTAACGGTAATCTCCCCCTCAGGCAGTCCATATTTCAAGAGGAACTGCTTGATTTTTTGAGTCTGCACACTAATGTTCTCATAGAGTAGCGGCAGGTCGTTGCCCGTTACCTTCGTACCAATGCTCCACGTTACCTTGTCAGCAGGAACCTCACGTTCAGCCAAACCTTTCACTGTCACCTTACGGTCCTTTTCTGCAAAGTCATCAATACCGGCCTTGACAAACCAGCCCAGGCAAACCAAACCTATTGCTATCAGGGCTGCACCCAATACATTTTTCTCTTTCATATGCATTCAATACTTAATTGTTTGACGTTGCAAAAGTAGGAAGCTTTCTGATGATTTCAAAAGGATTTTCCCTATTCTTTTGGATATTTTCCCTAATTTTCGTAATTTTGCAGGCAAATTATAATCGATTATACAATAATGGCAGAAAAGAAATTCAAAAGAACGACGGTGACGTCAGCATTGCCCTATGCCAATGGTGGTGTACACATCGGCCATTTAGCTGGTGTGTATGTGCCTGCTGACATCTACGTACGTTATCTGAGACTGAAGAAGGAGGATGTGATGTTTATTGGTGGCAGCGACGAACATGGTGTGCCCATCACTGTTCGTGCCCGTAAGGAAGGTATCACCCCTCAGGATGTGGTAGACCGCTATCATAAAATGATTAAAGACTCTTTCGAAGAGTTTGGCATTTCGTTTGACATCTATAGCCGTACCACCTCGAAGACACACCATAAGTTTGCTGCGGAGTGGTTCAAGAAGCTCTACGACGAAGGTAAGCTGGTGGAGAAGACTACTGCCCAGCTTTACGACGAGGAAGCTAAGCAGTTCCTGGCAGACCGCTATGTGGTGGGCGAGTGTCCTCATTGCCATAATGAGGGTGCATATGGTGACCAGTGTGAGAAGTGCGGACACGACTTGAGTCCTACGGAACTGATTAATCCAAAGTCCACCATTAGTGGTTCTACCCCTGTGATGAAAGAAACCAAGAACTGGTATCTGCCCCTGAACGAGTATCAGGACTGGTTGAAGCAGTGGATTCTGGAGGGTCATAAGGAGTGGCGCTCAAATGTCTATGGTCAGTGCAAGAGCTGGTTGGATATGGACTT
>Ga0247610_10001414_pt1 | contig 29902 bp, 17 predicted proteins | sample 174DNAGHGhighgp2_FD_193483 | JGI IMG/M metagenome (GOLD analysis project Ga0247610, IMG submission 193483) | Sheep rumen microbial communities from Palmerston North, Manawatu-Wanganui, New Zealand - 1742 DNA GHGhigh gp2 | ecosystem: Host-associated > Mammals > Digestive system > Stomach > Rumen...
TTCAGCCAACAAGCTGGCTTACTGTGCGGAAGAACCTGCACAGACTCTGACGGTGACGAAGGTGGAGGACAATGCGAATAACTATTATGCAACGGGCTTCGAATGGTTCCTGAACGGAACAAAGGAGCCATCCACACCGACACCGAACACAAGCGTGTCAACGACAACGAATTATCATTACGGAGTACGTCAGACCTATACGGTACCAACCTCCGGCGAGATCTGCTACGGCGATACGGCCACCTTTGACGTGAAGGTGACATTCGTACCTCAGCTGCAGACGAAACAGGTGACCTACCTGAAGGCGAAAGCGAATGCGGCAGGCTCATTCGACAACAATCTGAAACAACAGGAGGCTTCGGTATATACAGGAGAAGATGCCAGCGCCACGATTAACTGGTATGCGAGCGACGGCACATCATGCGGCACGCCACTGAGCGGCACGCCGACCCCTACGGTGGATGCGTCCGTACAAACGGGTAAAGACCAGTATGCGTATTACTGTGTCTCCCAGACGGTGGATAACTGCGAAGGAAAGACGAATATCGTGAAGGTGGTCATCAGCGACGCACCGAATCCGATCGTGCAGCCCGTCTCATATTGTGAGGGCGAGACAACAAGCCCGTTGACCGCTCAAATCAATGAGTTGACCAATCCGGCATCCTCCTATCAGCTGATATGGTATGACGAGAATCATGGAAAGATAACGGACGGACCTACGGGACCAACACCGACAGCAGCTATGCGCTCCGGCGAAACATTGACAAGTACATATAAGTATTATGTCACACAGAAACTGACAGATACGGGAGCGGAGAGTACGGAGAGCGAGATCGTGGTGACGGTCTATGCTAATCCGGTATTAACCATCACCAATCCACCTGCAGTGTGTGAGACGGAAGTGGATCTGGCCTCTGCCGTGGCGTTGACCAACGAGGTGTCAGGAATGGCCTATACACCGACCTACTTTGACGATGCAACCGGATCATCATCACGTACATCCTCCAAGGTGCAGAAGTCGGGAACCTACGGCGTCCAGTATGCATACAATGCCAACGTGAGCTCGGGGGCTCAGTGTAAATCCGCAGTCCAGCCGATCACGGTGACAATAGATACCCTGAGCGTGCTGGTGGATAATGTGACGACGTGTCCGGACATGTCTGCCAAGTTCACCTCTGAAGTAAAGACGAACGCCACACCTGTCACATACGCATGGACGGGTAACGGAGATAACGGCAACACGGCAGAGTTCGAGACCAAGAAGTTCGTCGGCGGAAACTATGGCGACCATTACCCATACTCATTGACAGTTACGGCAGGAACCTGCAGCGAGACCTTGTCTCTTGAGGTGGTTCTTGGACAAGGACCGGTAGTGGGAACATTGACACTGTCAGATCCTACCAATACAGAATTACCTACGAAGGTATATACGAACTCATTGACGTCGGAGGAATATTACTATTGCGGCGGCAATGTGACGATCACCCCTGCGTATGAGGGAGATGGAGACTATCTGCTGACGACACCGTCGGGCGCGACCTCCTCGGCCTCACCGTTCACAGTTGCGGGCGCAGGCGTCTATACACTGGCCTACACGAACGGATGTCCAACCAGCGTGACGTTCAAGCTGACGGATGCACAGATAGCCCTGAGCAACACAACACCGTCGTTGGAGATGTGCGAGGGTGACAGATTCACCTCATCCGTGACGGTAACACCGACGAGCGGACCTGATTACTCACTGGTATGGAAGAAGGATGACCAGGCCATTGCAGGCCAGACGACCCTGACCTATACAATCGAATCGACCGTTGCGGGTAACAGCGGACTCTATACAGTGGAGGCAAACCGCAAAGGGTGTGTGGCAGTCACGGAGATAGGACAGCTGAAGGTCGTACCGACCATCTATGTGACATTGCCGGCAGAGCAAGTGATATGCGAGGGTGAAGAGGCAGAACTTGAAATCACCAATATCACACCGGAAGGAACAACCATCGAGTGGCAGTCGGATAAAACCATCCTGACAGCGACGGACAACGAACGCGTGACAGTCAAGCCGACGTTCAAACCAGGCAGCGGACATCAATCAACCTATACGTATGTCGTGACAGCGAATAATTCAGGTTGTAAGAAGACCTATCAGGTGACAATCAAGGTAGATGAGCCATTGAAGGGCAAACTGGCAGGCGTGACACCGATCTGTGAGGGAGCCAGCTCCACCATAACGGCCGAGTCGTATGACGCAGCCACCTACACATGGTCATTGAACGGAACGCCGGTTGCTTTGTCGGCCGCCACGGTCGTGACACCGGCAGAGACCTCCACCTATAAAGTAGATATGACACGAGGCGTATGTACAGCCACCGATGAGATACAGATTATGGTGACGACGCATCCAGTTATCTTACGCATGGATTCCGTAGGCATCCGTGATCGACAGATTGTGATGGATCCGAACAGAGGCACGGGCGTGTTCACCTACTGGGTTGACGGCGATGTTGACCGCAGCACGACCAATACGCTGATCAAGGATCTGAGTTTCGCCACACATGTCATCAATGTGGTGGATGAGAACGGCTGTGGATCATTCTTCCGTTTCGTGCTGGATGCACCGGAGATCTACATTCCGCCATACTTCTCACCTAACGGAGATGGCATCAACGATCATTGGATCATCGGCAAACTGGCGGAGGTATATCCTGGAGCCGTGGTGAATATCTATGACCGATATGGAAAACTGATCGTACAGTACCTGGGAGATAACTCAGAGGGATGGGATGGAACGTATGAAGGTCAGCCGTTACCATCAACGGACTACTGGTATATGGTCGATATTGAGGAGATTGAAAAACAATATTCCGGTCACTTCACATTGATGAGAAGATAGAGGAAGAACCATAGCATAGATGGGACGAGACACCACTACAGTGCCTCGTCCCATTTTTTTGTGATATGATCTAATGATGTATGTTAAAATTATGCAAAAAGCAACTATTTTTAACGTGGAAGGTATTGGATGGAATAAAAAAATAGGATAGTTTTGTAGCGTTATTGATGAATGAAGAAATACTTGCATCAATGCAGTATGAACCAGAATGGGGATGACTGGATTTGACAGCGGGTAGAAGTGGTAAGTAAGCATGCAGTGCGCTGGTGGCTAGCACTATAATCTTTGGAGACCAAAAATTTAACTGGCGAGAATAACTATGCTCTTGCTGCTTAATCGAATAATAGTAGATTGAAGCTTAATCTGGACACGGGTGTTCAGACAAGACGTTTCCCCGATGCTACGTCCTGAGGCGGTCGGATTCGGAGGCGCAGAAAAATCAGGAATAGTTTTAGTACGCCTCGTTGCTAAGATGAAATTTTAGAGGATAAGACGGTAGTTGGTGGTTCTGGTCTTGCTATCGTACGAAAATTTAGTCAGGAATAAGCATGTAGAAAGCTTATGATTTCCTCGTTTGGACCAGGGTTCGAACCCCTGCATCTCCACACAGCAAATACAAACCTCGGCATCGATTGTCGAGGTTTTTTTTATGGGAATTTCACCAATTCATTTCATGATGTTGCGTCGTGGCTTTGCTACATAAAGCACCTGTACGGACGTGGCGTGCCGCGTCCGTTATGGCGTGCCGCGTCCGTTAGACAAGAAAATTTTAGCCACAACATACGTATTAGCTGATAGTTAAAACGTTTTTTGCCAAATTCGGTTGCAAAACAGTAGAATTATCTATATACTTGTATAATGAATTAACATAACGAAAATTGATAATTTTTAATCATAAAAAAAGAAATAGATAGTAATTAACATATTGTAAATCATAGCGTTTGCTATTTAATCTGAAACGTTCGGAAACCGGGCAGTAGAAGAATAAGAGGAGAGTTAAAAAAGCAAATGCCCATGCGTATGGCGTGGGCATTTCTTATCTCCTCTTGTGGGTCATGCCAGGTACCTCGGACGTTGGATAAGAGTGTCCACGTCCTTTTTGTATATACAGGGTACCTTGCATGGCTTTCGTTTTTTTAGACAAATAGCATCGTATTCACAACTCGATGGAGATGAAATACGAATCAACTTTTAATGCAATCGATGCCATCCTGCGCAACGAGGCGGGATGCAGCAACGAACTCGATTACATAGAGCAGACTTCGTGGTTGCTCTTTTTGAAATACCTCGACGACCTTGAAACGGAGCGCGAAGACGAAGCCGCACTCAACGGCAAGGAATACCGCCGCATTATCACCGGCTTCAACCGTTGGAACGCTTGGGCTGCCCCAAAAACCGCAAAGGGCGAACTCGACGTTATCAACGCAATGACCGGCGATGACCTCGTGGAGTTTGTTGACCAAAAACTCTTTCCCTCGCTCAAACATTTCAAAGATACAGCCGTGTCGCCCGACACGCTCGAATACAAGATTGGCGAGATATTCAGCGAACTGCGCAACAAGGTGAGCAACGGATACAATATGCGCGAGATTATCAACAAGATAGATTCGCTGCATTTTCAGTCTGCCGACGACAAGCACGAAATGACCGTGCTCTATGAAGACAAAATAAAGCGAATGGGCAATGCCGGACGCAACGGCGGCGAATATTACACGCTGCGTCCGCTCATCCGCACCATCGTAAAGGTGGTGGACCCGCGCATTGGCGAAACCGTTTACGACCCGGCTTGCGGCTCGGCGGGCTTCCTCTGTGAGGCGTTCAATTATATGCAAGAGCAGGTACATTCGGTGAGCGATTCCGACACCTTGCAAAAGTCAACATTCTTTGGCAAGGAGAAAAAGGGATTATAGATATCAGCCCAAGAAAATTTTTGCCAAGAGATTTTAATGTTAAACAGAAACGCTCTATTTAAAAAAAACACGATGTTTTGGTAAACATTGTTGGAGCGTCAATTGGTCGAGCTGCAATATTCGATTTAGATTATTCGGATGCTAATATAAACCAAGCAGTTGCGTTGGTTAGGTGCAACGCTAAAATAGAAGTGAAATATTTATGTATGTTCCTAAATTCTGAAATGGCAAGCAAGCAATACGATTTTTATAAAAAAGATTCTGCAAGAGCAAATTTGAGTTTAGAGAATATATCTTCATTAAGTATTTCTTGTCCATCATTATCCGAGCAGCAGCGCATCGCCGACCGTCTCGACGCAATCTCAGCCAAGGTGAAATCCTTGCAATCGAACTACACCGAAACCATAACTCTCTGCAACGACTTGAAACAGGCGTTGTTGAAAAAGGTGTTTGAGGAGGATGGATGATTTATTCCCTCATAAAAGTGTAGATTTTTTAATTTATTCCCTCATAAAAATGTAGTTTTATCTTGTTTATTCCCTCATAAAAATGTAGTTTTATCTTGTTTATTCCCTCATAAAAATGTAGTTTTATCTTGTTTATTCCCTCATAAAAATGTAGTTTTATCTTGTTTATTCCCTCATAAAAATGTAGTTTTATCTTGTTTATTCCCTCATAAAAATGTAAATTGCACCTCGTAATTTAAATAATTGAATGTATGAAAAGGTTGATTTATAATGATTTATTAAAATGGAAAAACGGAGATACCCACAAGCCTCTAATTTTATTTGGAGCGAGGCAGGTGGGAAAGACCTATATTTTGAATCAATTTGGAAAACAAGAGTTCAACAATTGTGTATATGTCAATTGTCACAATAATGAATTTGTCGCCACACTTTTCCGCAACTTCGACATAGATCGCATAGTGGTTGACATAGAGCGTCATTATGAAAAGAAAATCATCGCTGGGAATACACTTCTTATATTTGATGAAATACAGGAAGTCCGCAACGGAATAGCATCACTTAAGTATTTTTATGAGAATATGCCCGAATTGCATGTGGCGGTTGCAGGCTCTTTGTTGGGACTTTCGTTGCACGAGGGTGAAAGTTTTCCTGTTGGAAAGGTGGATATGCTTTCTCTATATCCGATGACTTATGTCGAATATTTGATGGCTTGCGGTAGGGATGAGATAACCCAGGCTCTCGTGGATAATGATTGGCAGGCTATTGAACTGGAACATGAGTATTTGGAAAATCGACTGAGAGAGTATTACTTCGTGGGAGGAATGCCCGAGGCTGTCGCCGAATTTATTAAAACAGGTGACACTAAAAAGACCAGACAGATACAGCAGAATATCATTGACGCATACAACAACGACATAAGCAAACATACCCAATCAGAGGTGCAACGCATCCATCAAGTATGGGATAGCATTCCTATGCAACTTGCCAAAGAAAACAAAAAATTCATATTCGGTGCGATGAAAAAAGGAGCTCGTGCCGCAGATTTCGAGTTGACTTTGCAATGGCTTATTGATGCCGGATTAGTCTATAAAGTGGATCGTTGCAAGACTCCTTCTTTGCCTTTGAAATTTTATGCTGATGGTTCGGCTTTCAAAATCTATTTGCTGGATGTCGGATTACTTGCTGCTATGTCGCAAACACAACCCAAGGATATTTTGCTGGGTAACAAGGTTTTCTCTGAGTTCAAAGGCGCATTTTCCGAGAACTATGTCCTGCAACAAATTCGTCCTTTGAAGGATATATATACGTATTATTATAGCAAAGAAAATTCTCAGTTGGAAATAGATTTCCTGTTGCAATGCGCTGGCGAGGTGATTCCGTTGGAAGTTAAGGCTGAAGAAAACGTGAAAAGCAAGTCTTTGCGTACGTTCGTAGATGGCAGTGATCAGGAAATGAAGGGATTACGTGTATCAATGAAACAATATATTGACCAAGGTTGGATGGAAAACATTCCCCTGACAGCCGTGGAGGCTTATTTTACTAAAAAATTGAAAAGTTATGGATGAGAGTACAACACGCCGCAAAAAGATTGATCCAGCCCTTTATTCCGTGGGCTGGGAACAGGTGCCCGACAGCCAAATTCTCAACGAGCAACGTGCTTATGTCATTGCTCCGGGACGAGTGGAAAAGCTAAAAGCCCGCCATCCTAAAAAAGTGGATTACATCCTTGAATACAAGGGCATGAAACTGGCCGTTGTCGAAGCTAAGTCGGACGAGACGGACGTGTCGGTGGGCGTGCCGCAAGCCAAGCTGTACGCCGAGATGTTGCAGATTCGCTACGCCTATTCCACCAACGGCGATAGCATCTATTTCATAGATATGGGTGTGAGAGATGCTACGGGCGACTATATTGTCCCTTCCACCGAAGGTTTTATGATAAATTTCCATCCCCGCAGGAGTTGTGGCAGATGACCTTTCCTGTGGATAACGAGTGGCGCGATAAGTTCAATCTACAACCGATGAACCGTGATAGCGGTCGTGAACCACGATACTATCAGGTGAATGCCATCAACAACGTGCTGAATGCTGTCGCTTGCGGGCAAAAGCATATTTTACTCACCATGGCAACTGGTACGGGCAAGACATACACGGCTTTTCAGATCTGTTGGAAACTGTTTCAGACCAAATGGAACCTGCATGGAACCGACCAACGTCCGCGCATCCTCTTCATAGCCGACCGCAATATACTGGTCAACCAAGCCGTCAACGATTTTGAACAGTTCCCAGAAGATGCCATGGTGCGCATCACACCCGACGAGTTGCATAAAAACCATGATAAGGTGCCAACGGCAAGACATCTCTATTTCACCATCTTTCAGACCTTCATGTGTGCCGATGAGAGCGGTGAGCCGTACTACAAGCAATATCCGGCAGATTTCTTCGATTTCATCATAATAGACGAATGTCACCGCGGCGGTGCGAACGACGAGAGCCAATGGTGCGAACTGATGGATTACTTCTCGTTTGCATATCAACTCGGTATGACCGCCACGCCGCGTCGTCAAGACAACGCCAATACATATAAGTATTTCGGCAACCCCGTCTATTCCTATTCGCTCAAGCAAGGCATCGCCGACGGTTATCTGACACCATTCCGTGTGCGAATTTCGGAAAGTAACATTGATGAGTATGTTTACGATTCTGATGATGAGGTAGAAGGCGAAATAGACACCGAAAAAACCTACACGGAAAGTGATTTCTATAATGGCAAGATAGAGATTCGCCAACGAGACGAACATCGTGTAAAGGAGCTGTTGTCACAGATAAATCCAGATGAAAAGACGATCGTGTTCTGTGCTACACAATTGCATGCGCACATCATCCGTGATATGATCAATCAGTATAAGAAGAGTCCTGCATCCAATTATTGCGAGCGTGTCACCGCCGACGATGGCTCGGAGGGTGAAGAGACCCTGAAGCTCTTCCAAGACAACGATCGGAAGCTCCCCACCATCCTTACTACGTCGCAGAAGCTCTCCACAGGCGTGGATGCCCGCAACGTGCGCAACATCGTGCTGATGCGTCCCGTGAACAACATGGTAGAGTTCAAGCAAATCATCGGTCGAGGCACCCGCCTTTTCGACGACAAATACTACTTCACCATCTACGACTTTGTGGGCGCAAGCAAGAACTTCCAAGATGCCGAGTGGGACGGTGACCCGTTCTGCCCTGTATGTGGCAACTATCCATGCACATGCAACAAGCAGTCGAAGGCCGAATCACATCCAGAGCCTGTAGGATCAGTAGGAGGGGGAATGCCCGAGCCGTGTCCAGTCTGTGGACATCTGCCATGTACGTGCGAGGGAGGAGGCAGACAACGAGATAAGGTGAAGGTGAAACTTTCAAGTCAACGAACATTGGAACTGAAAACCACATGGACGGAGAAGTTCCAATATGGAGATGAATTGATTTCGATAGAAGAATTTATTCAGAAGATTTTTGGACGTTTGCCTATGTTCTTTAACGGGCCAGAGGATTTGCGCAAACAATGGGAGCATCCCGACACACGTCGAGCATTGCTTAATCAACTGGAGCAGGAAGGATTCCACGAAGATAAACTGCAGGCGGTGCAGCGTGTTATGGGACGTGAGGATTGTGATTTGCTTGATGTACTTGAATATCTTGCATACGAAACAACACCGATGGAACGCAAGAAACGAGTAGAACTCGTTCGAGAAGACTATTACAAGCGTCAGAACGCAGCACAAAAGGAGTTCATAGACTTTCTTATTGATCAGTATTTACGTAACGGTTATCAAGAAATTACACCAGAAGAAAACCTGTCAAAATTACTGAGGATGAAATACGTCACGGTAGCCGATGCCAAAAGAAATCTCAACATGGAAATCGATCAAATACGCAAACAGTATGTTGAGTTTCAGAGAGAGTTGTATAAAATGGCATGACATTTTACCACTGTGCGGAGCACCTTCAATTAGTTGAGTCGTTTTGCTGTGAGGTATGGGCCTATGCTTATGATACAAAAAAAACCGCTCAAATGCGCTGTTCCATGGGAAGCGTGAGCGGTTATATTGTTCACAAAATAGTTGTACTGACAAGCGGATTCTATTTGTGGCTTTCGTACAAATATCGTTTGATGTTTTTCTTAGGTGTCTTTTCGAACTCGTTTGGATAGAGAATGATTTCAGAAATCTGTTCGTAGTTGGCCACTTTCTGGTTGAATTGTTTTTTGTTTGCTTCCATGATGTTTGGAAGATCTTCTTTCTGAATGTTACTCTCGTCCATGGCTTGGAAGTTAGGATATACCAAAGCAACGAGTTTAGAATCTTTCTCAATAATCAGACATTCAGAGATGAATGGAAGATTAGAAAGTTTGGCTTCCAATGCTTCAGGATAAATGTTTTGTCCAGATGGACCTAAGATCATGCTTTTACAGCGACCTTTAATGAATAAATATCCATTCTTGTCGAGTGTTCCGATGTCTCCTGTGTGGAACCAACCATCCTTATCGAAAGCTTTTTGTGTCTCTATTTCGTTTTTGTAATAGCCAGGCGTTACATTTTGTCCTTTGATAAGAATCTCACCAGCGATATTCTCTCCATCCTCAGAGTCGATCATAACATCCATGTTTGGAAGTACAACGCCGACAGACTTGATGACAAACTCTTCCAGGTTAATGAAGCTTATTAATGGAGAACATTCTGTCATACCATATCCTACAGCAAATGGGAACTCTATCTTTTTGAGAGCTTCCTCTACTTCGGCATTCAATGGAGCTCCACCAGCGATCACTTGCTTGAAATTACCGCCAAACAATTGAATCATCATGCTGCATGCTTTTGGATAGATTGTCTTCTTCAACTCATCCTCGCTCATGGTTGCCTCATGCTCTTTGATAAGCGGTTCTGCAACCGATTTGTATATCTTCTCAACGATCAATGGTACCGTGAATATCACGTTAGGTTTGATATCTGCGAAAGCTTTTATTAAAACTTTTGGAGCAGGCACCTTGTTAAGGAAGGTGATGTGTGCACCATTGGAGATTTGAGAAAGGAAGTCCAACGTACATCCATAGGTGTGTGCCAATGGCAAGAATGTCAATATCTTATTGCCTTTGTATGCAAGACCTTTCTCGATGATGAAACCGATGTTTCCTTTGATGTTCCCGAATGTTTGGATTACACCTTTGCTGAATCCGGTACTTCCGGATGTGTAGTTGATGGCAAATATATCATCATCCTTTCTCTTTGCAAACTTCACATCCTCGCATTTTACTCCATTAGGATATAATTCGTGAATCTTATCACGTAGTTCTTGGATGGTTTGTGGTGCGGAACCGTTTTGATGAACACAGTATTTTTCAGTGTAGCAGTAGATGCATTTTAATTTTCGCATATTGTCTTCCACCACTTGTTCTTTCAGGTTTTCACTGACAAAAAGAAGTTTAGCTTCTGTTTGGTTGACAATGTGATGAATGTCATCGATAGGAAAATTCTGAAGAATTGGTACGATGATTGCTCCGTATGTGATCGTAGCCAAGAAGACAACAGCCCATTCAGGTGTGTTTTTGCCGACTAAAGCTACTCTGTCATTCTCTTTTATGCCAAGTACTTCAAATAAATAATGTATTTCTGCGATTGATTCTGCCAATCTGGCGTAGGTGAATGTTTCCCCTGTTACGTAATTTGTCAATGCGGGTGATTCCCAGTTCTCTTGGATGGACTTCTTCATCATTTGATTGAAGTCCTCAACATTGTAATAAATCATTTTTATTTTATTTCCTATTTTTGACGCCCTTCATTACGAAAATTTGGGAAGTGCCGTCTTAAACAGTTTAGGTTAATAATATAATTTTTTTTCGTCGGCAAATATACGTACATTTCTAATTCGTGCCAACAAATTCAACTATATTTTTGCGCAAAACATATTATTTTGTGCAAAAATATAGAAGAGAGAATAAAAAATGGATGCCTGTAATGAACAGACACCCATCTTTAAGGAATATAGAATAAAGAGAATTATTACATCATTCCGCCCATTCCGCCACCCATTGGAGGCATAGCAGGAGCAGCAGCTTTATCATCCTTCTTCTCTGCGATTACACACTCTGTGGTTAAGAGCATACCTGCGATAGAAGCTGCATTTTCCAATGCCACACGAGTTACTTTAGCAGGGTCGATGACACCAGCCTTGAAGAAGTTTTCGAACTGATCGTTACGAGCATTGTAACCGAAGTCGTCTTTACCTTCTCTTACTTTTTGTACATATACAGCACCTTCTTTACCTGCGTTAGCGATGATTTGACGAAGAGGCTCCTCAATAGCACGTTTGATGATTTCAATACCTGTTGTTTCGTCTTCATTTTCACCCTTTAGGTCTTTTAATGCGTCGATGGCACGGATGTAAGTCACACCACCGCCAGGAACGATACCTTCCTCGATAGCTGCACGCGTAGAGCACAAAGCATCATCTACACGATCTTTCTTCTCTTTCATTTCAACTTCAGATGGAGCACCGACGTAAAGTACAGCTACGCCACCAGCCAATTTAGCCAAACGTTCTTGTAATTTCTCTTTGTCGTAGCTAGATTTGGTCGTTTCGATTTGTGCTTTGATTTGGTTAACACGCTCTGCAATATTTTCTTTTGCACCAGCTCCGTTAACGATTGTCGTGTTGTCTTTGTTGATGGTTACCTTCTCTGCAGAACCTAACAAATCGATGGTTGCACTCTCCAATTTGATGCCTTTTTCTTCAGAGATGACAATACCGCCAGTTAAGATAGCGATATCTTCCAACATCTCTTTTCTACGGTCACCAAAGCCAGGAGCTTTGACAGCAGCCACTTTCAATGCACCTCTTAGACGGTTAACTACCAATGTAGTTAGTGCTTCACCATCAATATCTTCAGCGATGATTAATAATGGACGGCTAGATTGTGCAGTTGCTTCCAAGATAGGAAGGATATCCTTCAAAGAAGAGATCTTCTTGTCGTGGATGAGGATGTATGGATTATCAAACTCTACTTCCATCTTTTCTGTGTTGGTTACGAAGTATGGAGATAGGTAACCACGGTCGAATTGCATACCTTCAACAACATCTACAGTTGTATCCATACCTTTTGCTTCCTCTACAGTGATAACGCCCTCTTTCTTTACTTTTGCCATTGCGTCGGCAATTAGTTTTCCGATTTCGCTATCGTTGTTAGCAGAGATTGTAGCTACTTGTTCGATCTTGCTGTAATCGTTGCCTACCTCTTTTGCTTGTTTTTTGATGCTTTCAACAACTTTAGCAACTGCTTTGTCGATACCACGTTTCAAATCCATTGGGTTGGCACCTGCAGCTACGTTCTTCAAACCAACATTGATGATTGATTGTGCCAAAACGGTAGCGGTTGTAGTTCCATCACCTGCATCGTCACCTGTCTTAGAAGCCACTTCCTTGACGATTTGTGCACCCATGTTCTCGTATGGATCTGCTAGTTCGATTTCTTTTGCAACTGATACACCATCTTTTGTGATGTGTGGTGCACCAAATTTCTTCTCGATGATTACGTTGCGTCCCTTAGGACCAAGAGTTACTTTTACTGCGTTAGCTAGCTCATCTACACCTTTCTTCAAAAGGTCACGAGCTTCTGTATCGAATTTTATTTCTTTAGCCATGATTCTTGTTGTTAAAAAATTCTTGTTATTATTTGTTTGATGAAAAATATTTAGCGCTTACATAATTATATAATAGCGAGGATATCGCTTTGACGCATGATTAAATATTTCTCTCCATCCAATTCCAATTCTGTACCTGCATACTTGCCATATAGAACGGTGTCACCCGCTTTAACTACCATTTCTTCATCTTTAGTACCGTTTCCGATAGCTAACACTTCACCTTTCAATGGTTTCTCTTTTGCTGAATCTGGAATAATGATTCCGCTTGCAGTTTTTGATTCTGCTGCAGCTGGTTTAACTAAAACCCTGTCTGCTAATGGTTTAATATTCATATTGGTTAAAATTTAATTGTTTTATTATTGTTTTTTTTTCTTATACATATTATTAAGTATTGGTTATGCATTTTGCACAACCACATACGTTACATCATAAATTGTGCCAAAACAAGAAAAGATGGATTTGTGACACAATTGTCTGTATTTTAAGACAGATATGGCTGACAAAATGTCACGATGTGGCATATTATTCATAAAATTATTTGGGTTGAGTGACAAAACTTGTCGTTTAGGATGTCAAATCTTAAATCTCTTTTTTATCTTTGCAAAAAATATTAACTTAAATACTTAATTTATTCTATGGGACTACTAACAGGTAAGACGGCCTTAATAACAGGTGCTGCAAGGGGTATCGGAAAGGCAATTGCAATAAAATTTGCGAAAGAAGGTGCTAACATAGCCTTTACAGATTTGGAGATTGGAGAAATAGCTCAGGCAACAGAAAGAGAAATAGCTGCATTGGGTGTTAAGGTAAAAGGGTATGCTTCGAATGCTGCTGATTTCGAGCAGACACATAATGTTGTATCTGAAATATCGAAAGAGTTCGGTTCAATAGATATTCTCGTAAACAATGCAGGAATCACTAAAGATGGATTGATGATGCGTATGTCAGAATCACAGTGGGATGCTGTATTGAATGTTAACTTGAAATCTGCATTCAATTTTATTCATGCGGTTACTCCTGTTATGATGAGACAACGTTCAGGAAGCATCATCAGTATGAGTTCGGTTGTAGGTGTATCAGGTAATGCAGGACAATGTAACTATTCTGCTTCAAAGGCAGGTATGATTGGCTTGACGAAATCAATTGCCAAAGAGATAGGATCTCGAGGAATCCGTGCTAATTGTATTGCACCTGGATTTATCATTACAGATATGACGGCGCAACTTTCTGAAGAAGTTCGTAAACAATGGGAGGCAACAATCCCATTGAGAAGAGGAGGAACACCAGAGGATGTGGCTAATGTGGCTTTGTTCTTGGCATCTGATTTGTCATCTTATGTTTCCGGACAAGTAATCCATTGTTGTGGTGGTATGAATATGTAAGAAAAAATATACTATATTCAGTTATTTATATATAAATTTGCAATCCGATTCACTCGGATTGCAAATTTTTTTTGCATCTAAGTCATTCGGATTGTGTGAGAAAATTGAAAGGATTCTGATTAATTTACTTAATTTTTTGAGCATGAAAAATAAGTATGTCGATTTGATTGAACAATCATTTGAGTTTCCTAATGAGGAATTTAGTGTTGTAAACAATGATCTGTATTGGTTTAATGTTCCCTTGATGGATATCATTAAACAGTATGGAACTCCTTTGCGTATCTCCTATTTGCCTAAGATAGCACAGAACATACAACGTGCGCGTCGTTTGTTCAATGTGGCTATGGCAAAGGTGGATTATCAGGCCGATTACAAGTATTGTTTCTGTACGAAAAGTTCCCATTTCTCTTTTGTCATGGAAGAGGTTTTGAAACATGATGTAAATGTGGAGATATCTTCAGCTTATGATGTAAATCTGCTGGAGTGCTTGCAAGAATCAGGTCATCTGGATCCGAATAGATATGTGATATGTAATGGATATAAAATACCACAGTATGTGGAGAATATTCAATCCTTGATTCGTCGTGGATTCAACAATGTAATTCCTGTATTGGACAACAAGGATGAATTAGATATGTTGTTGAAGGACTTCGATCAGAAAGTAAATGTGGGCATACGAATTGCTACGGAAGAGGAACCTAAGTTTGATTTCTATACTTCACGATTAGGAATCCGCTTTACTGATATCATACCTTTTTATAAAGATAAGATTCAGAAAAATAAGCAGGTGAATTTGAAAATGCTCCATTTCTTTGTAAATACAGGTATTAAGGATACCTCATATTATTGGAATGAATTAAACAAAGGAATCAATCTCTATTGTGAGTTGAAGAAGATTTGTCCGGAGTTGGATTGCTTGAATATCGGAGGAGGGTTCCCGTTCCAGTCTCACATGGATTTCTCGTATGACTATGAATATATGGCAGAGGAGATTGTCGCTCAGATAAAGAATGCATGTACGCAAGCTGGAGTGCCTGAGCCGCATATCTTTACAGAATTTGGCTCTTATACTGTTGGTGAAAGTGGTGCAATGCTATATTCCATAGTTAATCAGAAGCAACAGAATGATCGTGAGTTGTGGAATATGATTGATAGCTCATTCATCAATACTATGCCAGATACATGGGCATTGAATCAGCGATTCCCGTTCTTGGCCATCAATAACTGGGATCAGGAGTATGAACGTGTACATCTGGGTGGGTTGACGTGTGATAGCGAAGATTTCTATAATGCAGAGGTCCACTCCAATGCAATCTTCTTGCCTAAGATGCAACAAGGAAGAGATCAGTTCATTGGATTCTTCCACATGGGAGCCTATCAAGAAGCATTGAGCGGGTATGGAGGTATTCAGCACTGTTTGTTGCCTGCACCTAAGATGGTTGTAATTGATTTGGATGAAAACGGTGAATACTATACTAAGTTATTCGCAAAAGAACAAAGTTTCAAATCGATGTTGAAGATTTTAGGATACTAAGTAGATGGATAAGTTCCGAAGACATTATTTATTAAAGTTTATACTGCTCCCGCTCATGTTTGTGGCGTTACTAATATGGGTCTATTCCAGGTGGGGAGTATGGTTTGGCAATCCTCCAGAAGCATCGTATGATATACAACCTAAACCCGCTAGGGTGTTGTTGACAATGGGAACGGATGCAGACACTCGTTATGTGAGTTGGGTCCATGATTCTTTGTTAGATGTGGAGTGGTTGGATTATATGAATGTGCTGGATAGTACGTTGATGACAGTTGAGTCCGCTCCCGTTAAGTATCATTCCCGAAGTGGTGTCGGTTCCTATTATAAGGCGTTGATGAGTGCATTAAGCAAGGAGGGAACTTATGCCTATCGAATCCGAACATCCAAAGATACTACTCAGTGGTATCATTTTAAAATGGATTCATCTTCTACTTATTCCTTTTTATATTTTGGTGATATTCAGGATGAACTGGAAGGCGGATTTGATGCTATGTTGCCTTCTGTTGTTGAACGGAATCGGGATGTCTCCTTTTTGATGTTCGGTGGAGATCTAATAGAACGTCCGATGGATTGTTATTGGAATGTGCTATTCCAATCGCTGGATACCATTGCCACAAGTTACCCTATATTATCGGTTCCTGGGAATCATGAGTATTTAAAAGGACTCACGAGGAAATTGGAAAGACGCTTTACGTTGACGTTCCCTTATTTTGAGGTGAATGACGAAAGTGAAAATGCACTTTATACATTTGCGTATGGTGATGTCCGATTCTTCATGTTAGATTCCAATCGGGATACATGGAATTATTTCTCACAAAGAAGCTGGTTGAAGAATGAATTGAAGAAAAGTACGGAGAAATGGAAGATCGTTGTCCTTCATCATCCGTTACATTCTATAAAAGGATCGATGAATAATCTAGGCGTTCGAATGTTCTTTGATGGGTTAATGTCGGATGTGGATCTGCTATTACAGGGACATGAACATGCCTATGCCCGTTCATGTGTAGATACGACAGAAAAAGGAGAAGTGATATCACCACTTTCTTTGATCTCGTATTGTTCCGAAAAAGATTATGCTTTGGACTTTTGCGGTGAGATAGAGAAGTGGGGTACGGCAGATCGGTATTATCAATTAATCACAATCGAGGACGACTCTTTGAAGTTAAAAACCTTTACGGCAGATCATTCCTTATATGATGAGGTTATTCTTGTAAAGAATGGAGAGGGGAAATATTATATAGATAGAGGTAAAACAATACCTCAGAAAATATATGTGTCGGATTGGTTTAGAAACAATAAAAGCAAGAAAAAAGTAGAAGCCTTTGAAAAGAATATAAAAGAGTGGAAAGAAGAACATCCGGAGGCATTGCTCCAGTGATGATGATGTTAGAATTTCAAAATTGTCATGTGAGTTTCGCAATAATTTTTTAAATTTGCGTTTCATTAAATAAATTTTTCTATGGAATTGAATGCATTAACAGCCGTTTCTCCCGTAGATGGAAGATATAGAGGCAAATCGGAAGTGCTTTCTGATTATTTTTCAGAATTTGCTCTTATTCGTTATAGAGTATTGGTCGAAGTGGAATATTTTATTGCCCTTTGTGAATTACCACTTCCAAATTTGAAGGGATTTGATTCTTCTAAGTTTGTGAATCTTAGAAACATATACAAAGACTTTTCAATAGAAGATGCTCAGAAAATCAAGGATATAGAGAAGATCACTAACCATGATGTGAAAGCTGTTGAGTATTTCTTGAAAGAAAAATTTGACGCATTGAATCTTCAGGAGTTTAAGGAGTTTATTCACTTTGGATTGACTTCTCAAGATATAAATAATACATCGGTACCTTATTCTGTAAAAGAAGCATTGAAAGATGTATATTACCCTAATTTGGAGAAATTAATTTCTGAATTAGCTGTTCGTGCAGAAGAGTGGAAAGATGTGGCTATGTTGGCGAAGACTCATGGTCAGCCTGCTTCCCCGACTCGCTTAGGAAAAGAAATAATGGTGTTTGTCAGTCGTTTACAGACACAATTGGATCAGTTGAAGCAATTACCGATTTCTGCCAAATTCGGTGGAGCAACAGGTAATTTCAATGCACATCATGTTGCTTATCCAGAAAACGATTGGAAGGCATTTGGAAATCATTTTGTTAATGATATATTAGGCTTGCAACGTGAACAATGGACGACGCAAATCTCTAATTATGATAACTTAGGTGCAATATTCGATTGTTTGAAGCGAATCAACACAATCATGATAGATATGAACAGAGATTTCTGGCAATATATCTCCATGGAATATTTCAAGCAAAAGATTAAAGCAGGAGAAGTTGGATCATCGGCTATGCCTCACAAGGTGAATCCGATTGACTTTGAGAATGCGGAAGGAAATTTAGGAATGGCTAATGCTATTCTTCAACACCTCTCTACAAAGTTGCCAATATCACGTTTGCAGAGAGATTTGACCGATTCTACAGTGTTGAGAAATGTGGGTGTTCCGTTTGCTCATACGATTATTGCTATTCAGAGTTCGTTGAAGGGTATAGGTAAACTGTTGTTGAACGAGAAAGCATTATATGCTGATCTGGATAAATGCTGGGCAGTTGTTGCAGAAGGTATTCAGACTATTTTGCGTCGAGAAGGATATCCAAATCCGTATGAGACATTGAAGGCATTGACACGTACCAATGAAGGTATAACAGAAAAATCCATTAAAGATTTTATTGAGACATTGAATGTTAGTGAGTCTGTAAAAGCTGAGTTGAGAGCGATTACACCTCATAATTACACTGGAATGTAATAGTTAGGTGATGAAAGTTTTGGAACCTCAGTTTGTAAAGCTTATTCGACGCTTCGTCGGTCCGTATAAAAAAAATGTGTTGTTGAATATTATTTGTAATATTCTCTCAACAGTATTTAGCATTTTTTCGTTTGCGTTGATCGTTCCTATCCTTGAAATCCTTTTTAAGACAAAAAGTGCATCGTATGTTTACATGGATTTTAAGTGGGATGTCGATGTGATAAAAAACAATGCATATTGTTGGGTGTCAAATTATATTGAAAACAATGGAGCTTTGAATACGTTGATGTTGCTTGCAATATTTTTAATTGTGACGACATTCCTAAAAACCGGGGTTGCCTATTTGGCTAGTTATTTTATCATACCTCTTCGTACAGGGTTGGTGCGTGATATGCGAAATCAACTCTATACGAAGGTGGTAGATTTGAATCTGGCATTCTTTGGCAAACAGAAGAAGGGCGACATCATGGCTCGTATGATGAATGATGTGAATGAGGTTGAGGCTTCAATTATGAGTTCAATCGAACTTTTGTCAAAGAACCCTATCATGATACTTATCTATCTGTTCATCCTATTGGTTTTAAGCTGGAAACTAACATTGTTCGTCTTGGCGGTACTTCCAATTGCTGGATTTATAATGGGAAAAGTGGGTAAGTCGTTGAAGAAAAAATCAAAAGAGGCACAGGAACAGTCAGGACAATTACTCTCTCAGATTGAAGAAACATTAGGAGGCTTAAGAGTAATAAAGGCATTTAATGCGGAAAATTCTGTCATACGAAACTTCTCCTCTTTGAATGAAAAACTAAAAAATACGACGACGAAGGTAAATCGCCGATATATGTTGGCACACCCGATGAGTGAATTTTTAGGAACCACAACAATCGCTGTTGTCTTGTTTTTCGGAGGTATGCTTATCTTGAACGACAATAGTTCATTGTCTGCCGCAGAATTCATATACTATTTGGTGATTTTTTATAGTATTATTAATCCAGCCAAAGAGTTGTCGAAAGCGATGTATAGCATACAAAAAGGTAAAGCGTCACTTGATCGAATCGACATGGTGCTGGCGGCTGTGAATCCATTGAAGGAGGTGAAAAATCCTGTTGTGCCCGCACCTTTCTCGGACAAAATACAATACAACGATGTCTCATTTAAGTACCAAGAAGATTGGGTGTTGAGACACATAAATCTAACAATAAAAAAGGGCGAGATGGTAGCGTTGGTCGGACAGTCAGGTTCCGGAAAATCTACCATGGTTGATTTGCTTCCACGCTTTTACGATGTGGATGAGGGAGAGATTTTAATCGATGGGGTGAACGTTAAATCAATGACTTTGTTTGATTTGCGTTCCTATATGGGAAATGTGAATCAAGAAGCTATTTTGTTCAATGATACCGTATTCAATAATATAACATTTGGCGTTGAGAATGCGACAGAAGAACAGGTAATTGAAGCGGCAAAAATAGCCAATGCCCATGAGTTTATTATGTCTATGGAAAAAGGCTACCAAACGAATATTGGCGATAGGGGAGGCCGTTTGTCGGGTGGACAACGACAACGGTTAAGTATAGCCCGTGCGATATTAAAAAATCCTCCTATATTAATATTGGATGAAGCCACATCTGCCTTAGACACTGAATCAGAAAAATTGGTACAAGAGGCATTGGAGCATCTGATGAAAACAAGAACAACAATTGTTATTGCACACCGATTATCCACCATAAAGAATGCAGATACTATATGTGTGTTGCAAGATGGTGAAATCGTGGAACAAGGGAAACATGATGAATTATTAAAGCAAAATGGTTTGTATTCAAGACTTTACACAATGCAATCGTTTTGATAATTAGAGATGTTTAGATGGTTATGGAGACAAAAAATATAGCCATTTGTATTGTTTTTGAAATCAACCTACACTTGAACAATCGTTTTTTTTTACATTTTTTTAATATATTTTTCATATTCTTGTTTTGTTTTCTTATATTTGTTCGCTTTTTTGTGCGAGGTATGCTTGTATTATAAATTGTTGAATGTTTTAATATTCGAAGAAGAACAAGAGAAAAAAGTTATGAAAGACACAAAATTTTATAAAGGATGTGATTGGATGACAAGACTAATGTCGTTCATTTCTGTTCTTTTCCTAAATATTTTTGCTGCATATTCTGCTATGACATGTAGCGGAGGAGAGAAGTGGAATGGAAATTATCCTACGTTGGAGGTCTTGGGCAATTATGTTGTTATCACAACAGATGGATTTAACGGAACCATTTTGTTTGAGGGGGTAACGTTTGGTGATAAAGCTGATTTTTCAAGGACCAGAGCCTTCAATCAAGTATATCTGAATCAGATACAGACGAATGAATATATCACTGGAAAATATTGTGCGTATTTTGATGAGGAGAGAGAAACAATTGTAGTCCTTGATGATGGATTTACCGGAGCTATTGCATATTCGAGCAAGTCGGTCTGTAGAGGTGCGGAAGCAGAGTTATGGGCAGTAGATGTTGATTTGACAACTTACAATCTTGAATGGGGAGTGGTACAATCAGCAGGAGATACATTATGGCTTGCGGAAAATAAGAATAAAATTGGCATTACATATAGTATAGATGATGTAAAGCCTTTCATGTTTGTAACCAAAGTGACATCAAAGTCGGGTGGAACACAATTTATTAATAGTCTGACAGTTTCTCCTACATTGGAGAATTGTGGTTATTTTATCACAAACTCGGCTAGTTCTATCTGTTTGAGTGAGTCAGTGACATTGTCCTCTTCATATACAAGTGGAAAATCATATCAATGGAAAGATGACAAAGGAAATGATTATGGGGTAAATACAACAGCTGAGTTGACGGTAACGCCTCAAACTTCTGGTACTTATGAATTCTCTCTCTATGCCGATGAATTAAAGGTAGGTTCGGCAAAAATAGTGGTAAAGCCGATGTCTGAATGTGGATATAAGGTTACTGCAAAGAAAGGATATGCATGTCAGGGAGGTTCAGATCTTTTGTCAACTAATTTTGATAAAGCATCTGTCTATACGTGGAGAACTGGTTCTACAGTTGTTGCGGTCACTTCAGAGCCTCAGGTAAATGTGAAACCAACGGAGACAACAACATATAGTTTATATGCAGATAATTATTATGTGGGTGAAGTGGAAGTTGAGTCTCACGAATGTTCGTTCTTTATTGCTTCACAGTTCCCTATCGAGTCCTGTTTGCAGGATACCAATATTTTGATAGCATCAGGAACTGCAGTATTGAGTGACATTAATAGTGAAGCCTTTCAATGGTATGTGTCTAAGGATAAAGAAAATTGGACATTGTTGAGAAGAGCTAATACATACAGATTACCAGTCTGGATGGATGATGATTATTATTATCGAGTTGATTTTGAAGGTCTTTCCGATACAATCTATTATCCTAAACCAAATTGCTCTAGTCAGGAGTATTGTGATGGATTGGAAACGAAGACATTGTTCTATGAAACATTTGGTTTCTTCATGTCGGATGATGTGTATGTAACAGAGGGGGAAATTTATCAATCTTCAGTCGATGTAGATCACTTAACTACTGTACGATTAGATAGAACAGGAGATGAGTTGACTTCAGGTGATTATGATGCTGGTGGAGCGTATTTCTCTGCTCGTGCAAGTGGAGGTGATGAGATGTCTGTGGATACGACAAAGACGAATAATTTCTCAATAAGAAATTATGTTTCTCCAGATCCTAATGGTTATGTCGTTACGGCTACAAAATTTGTCAATGTGGATGGAAATGGAGCTAACCAGTTTGTGGGTACTGACGGTCACTTATATATGACAGAGAACCCTATGTTGAGTCAGTATGAAGCTGATACGTGGATTAAAGATGCCTCATTACGTTTGCAAGATGGATACTATGCAATTGTTCGATCTCCAGATTCATGCGACCATAATAAAAATCATAAGGACTTTATTGCATGTTCTGATTATACAGGAAATAAGAATGGAGCAATGTTGTTTGTAAATGCAGGACAGACGAATATTTCAAAGGCGGCTATTTATGCACAGAAGGCATCATTGAGTTGTCCTGCAGACCGTTTCAATTTCGGTATGAGTGTTCGTAATGCTACCAATATTGAAGCAGGTGAGTATAAGAATGCAGTGAACTTAACCATTTGCTTGTTGAAAGAGTTTAATGAAAGTGCACGTACATTACCTTCGTCAGGTGATTCAAATGTGTTGGCAAGCATCTCTTCTGGAGATGTTGCTGCAGGATTGGATTCGTGGACACGTTTGGATGAGTTTATCCATTTGGATGAGAAGGTAAAAGATGTATGGGTCGTAATATATAATAATGGTGAACCTGGAGATGGAAATGATATGTTGTTGGATGATATCACATTCTCTGTATGTATTCCAAAAGCTAAATTGAAGGCTATCTTAAATGGTGATACATTAGAGTCGGAAGTGGTTTCCTGCTCAGGAGAAGAGGTTACCTTGCATGCCTACCAAACAAGTTCATATATACAAAATCCATTGTACATCTTCCAATATCAGAATGCAACTGGCTCGGATACAGTTTGGACTGATTTGAATGATTATGCTAATAACCCATCATTGATGAAGATTGATACGGCGACGGTTTCTACTAATGATGCCACATTTGCCGGAGCATTGAACTATCGTGTGATTGTCTCTGATGATGCGGAAGTGGCTCGTAAGGTGGCTGATGGATTGATGAGTAGTTTGACTGAGTGTGAATTTACATTCCATCAGGCGACAACGGATATAACAATACGAAACACCTATGGAGGTGAAATGGCTCCAAGAGATTCTGTTGCGTTCTGTAATATTCCTGGAGAAGAGGTGATAATTTCAGGAGAACGTCTGTTGATCAGTCCAGAACACGAATGGACGATGTCTTGGTTGGCTGCTGATAGTACGTTATTGTTCAGTAAAGATGTAAAGGGTGTTTCCAAGGATAGCTTGAAACTGGTGGTGTTGGAAGGAGATAGTTTCTCAGTAACTGCTTCTGATGGTACACAGTTAGGTGTCTTCGCTTTTGCACAATTTGATTCCTTGATTTTTAAGGCAGTGGATGAGGGCGATTGTGAGTTCTATCAGAATATTGTAACACATGCAAAGATGAATCTGAATATTCAAGCAGAGGCACAAAGTGTGGTAGATTGTAATACAGCTACTGTAAAGGTGATTCGTAATTATTCAGAGCCTTCTTTGGTATTTGATTGGTCTTCACTTCCTGGTAAGGTTACAGTGATAGATGATTCTACACAAACATTTGAACCGGATAATCTTTCTAATTATTCTTATTTACAGGGTGTTGTTAAAATAAATCCTGTTAATGTGGATGATAAGTATTGTTTCTTACAAAATAGTTTAGAGGTTCCATATACGATTCATAATGGTCACTATACGATGAAGATTAGATCAAGTAAGGATCCTGTTTGTGTATCAAAGAGTGATATGAGCTTAGATGCTAGTATTTTGACATTAGAAGCGTATGTCGATCCTACTATGGGTGCTGCAGAAGCAGCAAAGATTGATGAGAAGATCACATCTTATAGTTGGCATATCGTATTCTCAGATGGTAGTATATTGGATACGGTTACAGCAACGAGAAAACTTTCGTTTACAAATGCAGACTTGTTGAATTCGACAAGAGATCAGATCAGGGCCGACGAAGTATCAGCATACATATCGGCTACTACGTCAGATGTCTGTGAAACAATTACCCATGATATAAATCAATCGAAATTGAGCATTGAGATTCGTGAAGGAGGATTTTCTTTGTATATGAATTCTGTTTATAGTGTATGTTTGTTAGATAAGAAATCGCATGATTTGGAGGTCGTGATTTCGCCAGCAACAGCACTATTGAGTATTAACAAGTTGGATTTGTATATGAATGGCAGCAAATTGAAAGAGTTGACAGATTTAAAGGATACATTTACAGTTACGCTCGATGACGCTACTTATCCATCTATATTTAAATCAGGTAATACAGCTTCTTATTTATTGTCAGTCTATGATTCAACTTGTAAGAGCAACAATGAGTCCAATCAGGTGGTTGTTAAATATAACGGATATGATTGGAAGTTTAATAAACCTGATTCATGTCTTACTGAAGACAACAATGTATTCAATATTGTTGCGACAATAGATTCTGTGAATGCTGTGAACCATATTAGATCGTATATATGGACATTGGATGGTGATACATTGCCAGGAAGTGGTTTTGGCTTGACCTATGATTATGTCGTGCCAAAGAGTATGAAGGGTAATTTCAAGTTGGTTACTGAGGATGGTATCTGTCCTGCTGTAGAACATGAGTTTACATCTAAGATTGGAATTAAATATAAATTGGAATTAACCAGTGATGTGAATAAGGTTTGTTCTACGGATCAGGCATTGATCAATACGGTTGTTACACCAGAGTCGTCTAGAAAGTTCATTAATAGATACAGATGGTATGTGGTTGATACATTAAATAATGAATTCTTGATGAAGGATGCTGGTTCGACGGGAACAACTATGGAGTTGACTAGTGCTCAATACCCGTCATTGTTTTCACCAGGAAACTCGTTTAAGGTATATGTGGTCGCAGATGATAATATCTGTTTGTCAGCCGAATCTGAGAAACCGTTGGTATTTGATGTAAATGTACCATTCACATTAGATTTGACATCGTCATCATATAAGATATGTTATCAAGAGGGTACTAAGGTGAAATTGAATGCGATTGTTTCGCCTGCTGATGCTATTCATCATATTGATCATTTCTATTGGACAAGGAATGGAAATGATAAGAGTCTGACGTATGTTACGACTGAACCTTATTTAGAGATTAGTGACTTAGAGGGTTGGATGCAACCTGGAGACAATATCTCATTTAGTGTATCAGCATCGGATGGTATCTGTGTATCAGCATCCGATCCTGCTAGAGCATCAACATTAGTGGATATTAATACACCATATAGTGTAACATTAACTACAGATAAGAGATTCGCTTGTTCGAAGGATGATCAAGTGGTATTGATTGGAACCAACTCCCAGTCGGGTGACAAGTATGTATCATATAAATATGAGTTCATTAGTGCATTTAATGATTCTGTATATAATTTAAAAAATCCGCTTAACAACATGTATTGTGTTGATGAGATGAATTCATATAAAGGATTTGTGCCAGGTTCTGCTGTTAATTATGCATTGGTTGTAAGTGACAATGGTGCTTGTGGACCGGTTACAGCTTATGCAGATCCTGTGGTTATTCAGACGCCATATAAGGTTCATATTGAAGCTTCTAAGTACAATGTTTGTCAATATGAGCAATCTGTAATATCTTTGGCTACATTTGAGCCAGCGGAGGCTCAGAATTTCTTAAAAATGTATTCATGGCAGATGGCAGAATCGAATATCGGATCTGTAGGAAATTTAAGTTTGCCATACGTTTCTCCGTCTTATGTGCCAGGATATGATAAATTTTTTGCGAATATTTCTGATGGAATTTGTTACGGAACGGAAAAATTTCCACCTTTGCAGTCAGATACGGTTACGATAAAGGTGTACCAACCAATTATGGCCACATTAGCATCATCGTCGGCTGTATTTTGTGAATCACCGGAAAGCGTTCCAGTTGTGCTTACAGCAACTTCATGGAGTGGAGAACCACTTCGCTATGAGTTGTATGATCGATATAATGGTACGTTGCTAAGTCAGGTTGACACGAAAGAGATGTCATATACATGGGAATTAGCCCCATCACAGACTGTGAACCAATATGTTGTTTATGTATATGATGGTGTATGTCCGATTGCAACTGATATAAACGGAGGTGTCTTGATAGATGTACATACACCGATGATATTTAATGTGACACTACCAGAAGAGGATTATAATATATGTCTTGGTGATACGGTTCACATGACGACTAATGTATTCCAAGGAAATCCTGTAGCCTATTCTTGGTTAGGATTATCTGTTGATCCTCTAACTCCAGTGGGTATAGCGTCATACATTAATACTATGAATGATAGTCCTAAGTATCCTGGCGAAGTATATTATAGTATCACGGCAGTAGATATGGTTTGTCCAGATGTGTCTTACTTAGTCGGACCGATCACTGTTTATAATCCTCCAAAAGTACAGCTTGTAGCATCTCAGGATGAAGTTGTTATTGGTGGCAGATTGAATTTTGAGGCGCAGGTATTACAAGGCAACCCTATCGTTTATGAATGGAAAGTAAATGATAATACGATTGCTGTAACACAAGAAAATGTTTTGAACGATTATTTGCCAAGATCGTCATCAGAATATAAGGTTTATGTATCGGATGGATATTGTCCTTCATCATATTCATCCCTTGAAATTGATGTTAAGATTCCGACTGCATTCACCCCTCATCATAAAGACGGACGTAATGATGTGTTCATGGAAGGGTATTACATGATGATATTTGATCGATATGGACATAAGGTGTTCGAGGGAGATAACGGATGGGATGGAACGAAAGGAAACGTTATGGCAGATCCAGGCATTTATTATTGTAATATTCAATTAAAAGATGGAACTGTTTATAAAGGTACTGTTGAAATAATAAAAATAGATTAATTATACATTTGGGTTATGTTATTAAGAATGAAACGTTTATTGCTCTTATGTTTGATTTCACTTTGTGGAGAGAACTTATTTGCTATTCATGAAGAGTATCGAGAAGGTTATGAACTCACATCTTCTCAAGTGAGTTCGGCACAACAAGAGAGACCTATGTCCTTTTATAAGGATGGTAAAGTAGTCTTTTTCGTCGGCGATACAGCGTATAGCGCTGTGATTGGTAATTCGAACGATTTGGAAAAAGTCGAAGTATGTCAAGAGTTGTGTGGACTAGGAATTTGGGGTACATTTGCTTATGATCCTCGTCGTCGAACAATTTATTTTGCTCGTATAGATGAGTTAGGCAACTCAGATTTGTATGAAGCACAGTTGCAAGGAAATACTTTTTCTCAACCTAAGTTGATGAATATAGAAGGACTTGAAAAATTAAGAAAGGATGTACGTGGTTCATCAACTGTAATGGGTCAGTGGACATATCGTTACAATAGAGTTTCAGGTTTCTATAATCCAACTATTGCTGAAGGAGGAAATAAAATTTATTTCACAGGAGATTTTCCTAAGAAGTCATACGGAGGCAAGGATATCTGGTATATAGAAAGAGACAAGAGTGAAAAGTCTAATTATGACTGGAAGATGCCGGTCAATGCAAGTGATAGTGTTGAGAAACTTAATGGTCCATCACGTGAAGATTATGCATTTATTGTCGGCGATACTACTATGTATCTAACATCTGACAGACCTGGTGGTTTCGGAGGTCTGGATTTGTATGTATCTCATTACCGTCCTATGGAGTTCTCTGTATGGGACACAACACTCAATGATTCAGTTAAGATTACTCGTAAGGTTTGGACAAAACCTGTAACGATGGATTCAACTTATAATTCAAGTGCTAATGATTATAACTTTATAGGAAATAAGAAGTTGGTTATGTTGATGTCAAATCGTGCGGGAGGTAAGGGTAGAGATGATATTTATGTTCCTCAGCCTTTCCATGCAGAGCCTGATTTTGATTTGACTCCGATGGCTGCATTGACAGAGCCTAAGGGATTCCACTGGGTGCTATTCTTCTTTAATTTCAACGAGTCAGTCATGTTGCCTGAGTATTTGGTACAGCTAGATGAGTTGGTAAGTGCCATGAAGGAATTCCCAGGTGTTAAGTTTGAGGTCAGTGGACATACCGACTCTCGTGGTTCTTATGAATATAACTTGAAATTGTCTGATAAACGTGCAAAATATGTTCGTTCTTTGTTGATTGAGAGAGGTATGAATCCGGAAGATATGGTTGCAGTCGGAAGAAGTTACTCTGATCCGGTTATTCCAAATGCACAAACAGAGCCTGAGCATGAGCAGAACAGACGTGTAGATATAAAAATATTGGATGAATAATTTTAGAATTGTAATAATATGAAGAAATATATATTTTCCATCGTTGCACTATTCTTAAGCGTTTCGTTATTCGCTCAGCGTGACTTGATGCTGTCGCAACAATTTTTCTCAAGGGTTAATATGAACCCTTCTGCAACTGGTAATACAGATGACGTCGATATCTTCTTAATTGGCCGTTGGCAATGGATGGCAACAGAGAACTCTCCTAAGTCTGGTGTGTTAAATATCACCAACTATTTTGAAAAGGTGCGCTCTGGTATCGGCTTTACTGCAACGTATGATGACTTAGGTATAGCTAGCCGTACATTAAATGTCAAAGCTGCCTATGCTTATCATTTGAACTTGAATGAAAGTATCTTAATGTCGTTCGGTTTGTCTGCTGGTATATTACACCACTATTTGGATCCTGCGAAACACATTTATTTGGATCCTGAGGAATTGAATGAGGTGACATTGAACTTTGGAGACAAGTTATCTGTAGTAAAACCAGATGCAGATTTTGGTTTTGAGTTGGCTATGCCTAAGTTTATGTTTGGTGCATCAGTTATGCACTTGTTGAATAATGAGGAGATGGTTTCTACCTCTATCCCAGGACGCCAGTTCAATTGGTATGCTAGATTCTTGCTTTCTCCATCAGAGAAGTTAGATATCGCTCCAGCTTTACTCTATTATCATCGTAACCATACTAACCGTGCGGAGTTAAATCTTATGATGTTCTACAAACGTGTTGTATGGTGGGGCCTTACTTATCGTCCTGACTTGAACGGACTTGATAACTTCTCTTCAAATGATATCAATATCAATGTGGGTATGGAATACAAGAAATTCCGTATCGGTTTTGCCTTTGATTATGCATTTGGTGAAGTGTCTAATGCAGCTTCAGGAAAGTCTCTAGAGTTAATGCTATCTTATAGAATTGAAAAAACTTCAAATAAAAGTGCTAGATTCTTGGAAGATTAATATATATTTGCATAACAGTTCTCTTTTTTTCAGTGAGGATGTAGGTATGATAGGTTAATTTTGTATTAACGGAGTAAAGAAGATCTGTAATGAAGAATTTGAAGAGATTAGGTATAGCTTTTATTTCTTGTTTGTGTCTTTGTCAGGCAAATGCTCAAGAAGAGATAGTATGCGATCAATACCATTTCAATTATTATTTGGTGAATCCGGCAGTAGCTGGAGCTGAGCGTTGTACGCACTTGATGGCGACAGGAAAGTTTCAGTGGATGGGAGTAGA
>Ga0247610_10001416_pt1 | contig 29877 bp, 15 predicted proteins | sample 174DNAGHGhighgp2_FD_193483 | JGI IMG/M metagenome (GOLD analysis project Ga0247610, IMG submission 193483) | Sheep rumen microbial communities from Palmerston North, Manawatu-Wanganui, New Zealand - 1742 DNA GHGhigh gp2 | ecosystem: Host-associated > Mammals > Digestive system > Stomach > Rumen...
GCCGGTATGGGCGACGTGGGCGCTGCCACCGAGCCCGACGTAAACTCGCAGTACTGGAACCCCGCCAAGTACCCCTTCTGCATCTCCCGCGCTGGCGTGGCACTGAACTACACCCCCTGGCTCAGGCAGTTGGTCAACGACATCGACCTGGCCTACGTCGCCGGCTACTACCGCATCGGCGACTACTCCGCCATCTCCGGCTCACTGCGCTACTTCTCGCTCGGCGAGGTGTTTACCGACTACGGCCAGAGTGACATGACGGTGAAGCCCTACGAGATGTCTCTCGACGTGGCCTACTCGCTCATGCTCTCCGAGCATTTCTCCATGGCGGCAGCCCTGCGATGGATCTACAGCGACCTGCGCTACGACTACTCGGAGGACTCGAAGCCCGCCTCGGCCTTTGCCGCCGACGTGGCGATGTATTACAACAGATATGTCAACCTGGGCAGCCGCGAGTGCCAGTTCGCCCTCGGTCTCAACCTCTCGAACATCGGCTCGAAGATCTCCTTCTACGGCGACGAGGAGAGCCAGTTCATACCCGCCAACATGCGACTCGGAGCATCGCTGCTCATCCCCGTCGACGAGTGGAACCGGTTCACCATCACCGCCGATGCCAACAAACTGCTGGTGCCCACCGTGCCGGCACAGGAGGAAGGCGAGTCGAACACTGACTATCAGGACCGCGTGCGCCGCGAGTACAGCGACATGAGTGCCATCAGTGGTATGTTCAAGAGTTTCAGCGACGCCCCCGGTGGCTTCAAGGAGGAACTCGACGAGGTGCAGTGGAGCGTCGGCGCAGAGTATGTCTACCACGACCAGTTCTCGCTGCGCGCCGGCTACCACCATCAGGCCGAATCGAAGGGCAACCTGAAGTACTTCACCGTGGGCGGCGGCTTCCGCATGAACGTGTTCTCGCTCGACGTGGGCTACGTCATCTCCACCGCACGCACCAACCCCCTCGACCAGACGCTCCGTTTCACCCTCGCCTTCGATATGGACGGCATCAAAGACTTGTTTAGAAGATGAAGATACGCGTAGGAATGGGCTTCGACGTCCATCAGTTAGTAGAGGGCCGCGACCTGTGGATGGGCGGCATCAAGTTGGAGCACACCAAGGGGCTCCTGGGCCATAGCGACGCCGACGTGCTGCTGCACGCCGTCTGCGACGCACTACTTGGCGCAGCCAACATGCGCGACATCGGCTACCACTTCCCCGACACCGCCGAAGAGACCGACGGCATGGACAGCAAGGTGATCCTCAGGAAAACCATCGACCTCATCGCCACCAAGGGCTACCGTCTGGTGAATATCGACGCCACCATCTGCGCCGAACGTCCCAAGATGAATCCCCATATCCCTGATATGAAGGCGTGCATGGCACAGATTATTGGCTGTGATGTCGATGATATCTCCATCAAGGCCACGACAACGGAGAAACTCGGCTTCACAGGTCGTGAAGAGGGTATCTCCGCCTACGCCGTCGTCCTGATATCTTCCGATAGTTAGAATGATTGACAGATGGAAAGAGAAATAAGACCCCCCCAAATAAACGAGATATGAAAAAGTACCTAATAACAATCATGACAATGTTCTTGCCGTTGGTGGCAAGTGCTGACGTGGAAATCAACGAGACAAATTTCCCTGACGAGGTTTTCCGCAACTATCTGTTAAGCAAGGATTTTGGCAGCGATATGGTAATTACCGATGAGGAGTTGCAGACAATCACCTCTATATCTGTTTCCTCCAATAGGGACGTCAAGGATATGAAGGGCATAGAGTTTTTTATAGCCCTGAAAACGCTTGATTGCAGATATAACGAAGACTTGCAGTCGCTCGACCTGTCAAATAATACAGCACTAACGCAACTGTATTGTGAGCGTTGCGGCCTTACCAGCCTTGACTTGTCGAAGAATACGGCTCTCACCACGGTCACTTGCTTTGACAATCAGTTGACATCCCTTAATGTAACGGGGTGTACGGCATTGAAAAAGTTCCATTGCTATAATAACCAGATTGTATCCCTCAATTTCTCTGGCTGTGCAGTCCTTACGGATTTGAGGTGTAACAATAATCGGCTGACTTCTCTTGTACTCTCATCCTGTAACAAATTGGAATTACTGTATTGCGAAGACAATCAACTCTCGTCGCTTGATTTGTCGGAGAGCACAGCACTTCAGAGCCTGAAATGTGGCAATAACCAACTGAGTTCTCTTGATGTCTCTCATTGCGAGGAACTAATATTACTGTCTTGTGGCAAAAACCAGTTAGCATCTCTTTCCGTAGCAAAGAATACCAAACTTCAAACGTTGTATTGTTATGATAATTCTCTTCAAGGGCTCGACCTCTTACAGAATACTGTATTAAAGACACTGTATATATACGGCAACCAGATACACGATGAGGCAATGGATAATCTCATTGAAAGTGTGAGTAGCGAAGTCAGTGGTAAACTGGTGCGTATACTCTATTCTACTAGCGATGGCAATGTCTGTACAAAAGCGCAAGTAGCGGCATGGCACGATAAAGGTTGGAGTGTGGAGTACTATTATGATGGGGAGTGGAAGTCTTATATTGGATACGATCCCGACATCACAGGCATACCTGTCGATGAGGAGCATTTTCCGGATAAAGTATTTAGGGACAGGGTCAAATATTTGACTGAATCTACCGGCTATATATTGACAGACCAGTTGATACAGGAGACCACAGTTTTTTCTATCTATCAATGTGAAGCAGAAAGTCTAAAAGGCATAGAGTATTTCACCAACCTTATTAATCTGACTATTAATCAGTGTCAGTTAAAAGAACTTGACTTGTCAGCAAATACCAAATTGAAGGAATTGGATTGCAATTACAATCAACTTACAACTCTGAATGTATCAGGATGTACGGATCTTGTGAAGTTGAGTGCTGAAGGTAACCAATTGACTGCCATAGACCTGTCTAAGAACACTAAACTTGAGTCAGTCTATCTTTCTAAGAACCAGTTCTCTGAACTTGACCTCAATCAGAACGTGAAACTGAAGTTACTCTATTGTAATTCGAATCAACTGACTTCATTAGGTTTACGTTTTTGTGAAGAATTGAGCGAACTCAGTTGTCAAGACAACCAGATTATCAGTCTTAATGTCTCCGACAATACCCAACTGACTGTCCTTAACTGTATAAACAACCAGTTGACCCAATTGAATGTAAGAGTCAATACCGCCCTGAAGAAGTTGGCATGTAACGATAATCTGCTGACAGAACTGGATGTGACGGAAAATCCGGCATTAATTACTTTGGAGTGTGGTAATAATCAGTTGGCATCCTTGGATGTGTCGCAGAATACGGGACTGGCCCTTTTGACTTGCTACAGCAATCAACTGACTTCCCTTGATGTGTCAAAGTGCAAGGATCTTTATTACCTCAGTTGTTACAGCAATAAGATTGTAGGCAAGGAGATGGACAACCTGATTGCAGGACTTCCCAAAGACCCGATACCGCCATTCGGTAGTGAGGCAGGTGTGTTTAGGGTTCTTTATCTCCCTGACGACGGCAATGTCTGCACTCCAGGGCAGGTATCTGCAACATTAGAGCGCGGATGGACACCCTATTTCACCGATCATAAAGATATAGATGACAGAGACGTGTGGTTGAAGTATACCCCCTCGTTCCCGACGGTCAGTGGCGGAGCAGGAACAAAGGGTAGTCCATATCTTATAAAGACCGCAGACGATCTTGACAAGTTTGCGGCAGATGTGAAAAGTGGCTTGAGGTATATAAATACCTATTTTAGTCTTGACAACGATATCGACTATACCGGCAACACTTTCTCTTCTATTGGCAACGAGTACGATCGTGTGTTCTGTGGCGTCTTTGACGGTCAGGGACATGTCATCAGCAACATGAAATGCAGTTCCAGTCTGTTTGCTTCTACAGACGGAGCAGAGATCATGAATGTCACCCTTGGTGAGGGCTGTGAATTCAGGAAAGGCGGTATTGTTACGATATGTGCAGGCGGCAGTATTACCGGGTGTGTCAGTTATGCACTGATAAACTCCAATACATCAGATGGTACGGGCGGCATAGTTAGCAAGATAGGCAATTATTATGACGAGAGAGTTACCACCATCACCTCCTGCAAAAACTATGGTAAGGTGAGCGGTTCATATTATACTGGAGGTATTGTAGGCTTAATCGTTGGTTTCGCTGTCTTGAGCGAATGCGTCAACGAAGGAGTTGTCACGGGAACCTCTATTGGCACGGGTGGCATTGCAGGATCAGCAAGCGATAATACCACTATTACTATGTGTTTCAATCGCGGAACCGTTGAAGGTGGTACAGCCGAGTATATGGGCAGCCATCGCAATCAGACCGGTGGCATTGCAGGCATCAGTTATGGTACGGTCAGTTATTGCGACAATGAGGATATGGTAAGAGGCTATTACGAGATAGGCGGTATTGTAGGCCAGAATGAGGGTGTCGTAAACCATTGCAACAATAAGGCTGACGTAGAAGCCAATGGTGGTATTGTCGGTGCAAACTATGGCACGATAAGTAACTGTCGTAATACTGGCAATGTCATCATTGAGAACAATGTCACAGGTGCCATTATTGGATATGGTAATAATGAGAATCTTAATGACAATTATTATACAGAGAATGTTATCACCAGCGGATACGACTCAAAGAGGTATAGTGGAGCCGTCAGTCGTGGTGCTTATGACGGATCCAGTTATCCTTATGACATTGAGGAGAATAACGGAGCCATACTTGAGAGTGTTACTCTTGATGCTCAGCAGCAGGGCGACGGCTACTGGACAACCTTCTTCAAGAACAGAGGGAACTATCAGGCCGACGAGAATACCAAGGTCTATACAGCAAGGATGGTCTCAGAGAAAGTTGACGGCACCGTCAGGCATACGTTATTGCTGAAGGAAGTGCCAGACAGGATCATTCTCGGCAAATATGGCGAATACCACGGCGTCCTGCTCAAGTCATCCAAAGATAAGATTACGCTTACCTATACCCCAGAGGCAGGGAGTGAAGACGCTTATAAAGACAACGTCTTGAGTGGTGCCGACTATTCTCGCTACAAGAACACGTATGAGACCTGTTTATTGCTGACAATAGGAGAAGAATTCGGATTCAGCCTGTTCGATGGCGAAGAACTGCCGGCAAACACGGCCTTTGTGGAGGATTCCTCATCATTCGTTTATATCAGAGAACCGATGATGGGTGATGTCACAGGTGACGGCATGGCCGATGCTGCTGATATAGTAATGATTCTTGCGGACTTCATCATCGGTAATAAGCCATTATCCGACAATCCCGCTGCTGACGTCAACGGCGATGGAGTGGTAAATGTCTCCGATATCGTCATGCTGATATCATTGACGCGGTGACGTTATAGTAAATCATTTACCAATCGTCATCATCCGCGCCAGTGATGCCGTTCTTGAGGGCTTCATCCACCTTGTCGATGATGGCGTTCGAGTAGGCGTGCGTCATCACGAGTGCCTTCGAGCAGGTGCGCTTCTGGGCGTCCTTCTCCACGAAGGGGTAGCGCTTGGCTATCTCCCACTGTTCGTCGTACAGGCGATGGTCGGTCTTGTCGTCCTTCAGTCGCTTGCCGTCGCTGTAGATGGTCTGATTCCTCCGTTTCTGGTCGTCTTTGTCGCTGCCGAGTGCTCCCAGCCATCCGCCGTCCTCCACTTTCAGCACGTCATAGTTCTGCACGGTGTAGGTGATGCGCACCTTACCGTCCTTGATGTCGAGTTTGATGACAGGCGTGATGCTTACCACGTAGCGGTAGAGCGTGCCGGTATGGTCGGCGATGGCATCGATGGTCGACGAGACGATGATGCAGCCGGCCTCCTTGTCGTTGAGGGTGATGGCCTGCTTGTCCTTGAAGGTGGCTGTCACCCAGTAGTTCAGTGTCACGTAGAGTTGCGCCTTCGTCTTGCCCGGCACCTCGATGATCTGTTGGTAGGTCAGCGCCTCGTTCTTGTCGAGTGTGAGTGTCGAGGCCAGGTTGGCGGCTGCGTCGAGCCACTTGTCGCCGTACTTCTGCTTGGCGTACTTCTCCAGGTCGGCGGCTTTCATCACCTGCGCCTGAACGCTTGTCGTGCCGCAGAAAATGAGGATGGCGGTGAGCATCCATATCAGAATCCTTTTCATATCGTCGGTTGTTAGTAGATCCATTTCGGCTGCAAAAATACGATTTCTTTGCGAAACGACCAAATAATCTTGCAAAAAACTTGCGGTGCCTACAGCGCCTCGATGTAGTCGTAGAGCCGTTTGTAGAACCTGTGGCGGGTGAGGGTGGAGGCGTCGCCGAGTATGATCACCTTCATGCGGGCACGGGTGATGGCCACGTTCATCCGGCGCAGGTCGCGCAGGAAGCCGATCTGCCCCTCGTCGTTCGACCGCACCAGCGAGATGAGTATGATGTCGCGCTCCTGGCCCTGGAATCCATCGACGGTATTGACGCTGATGAGGCTGCGGTAGGGCTTGAAGAAGTCGGTGCGCTTGATGCGGTGGCGCAGGTACTGCACCTGTGCGCGGTAGGGCGAGATGACGCCCACGTCGAGCCGCTCCTCGAGGATGCGCTCGCGACCTATCTTCTGGAAGTAGTGCTCCAGAGCCAGGAGCGTCAGTTCGGCCTCGGCCTTGTTGATGCGCCCGTACGACTCGCCCACGAACTCCTCCCGAAAGAGTGGCTGTCTTGGGCTCTCCTGGCTATCCGGCTTTTCCGGCTCGTCTGACTCATCAAACTCAGAGGTGTCAATCCACGTCATGGGGATGTCGAGGTCGAGGATGCTGCGGTACTTCACCTCGGGCGCCGACTCCACCTGATTGCCGTAGAACCACTCGCTGGAGAAGCGCATGATCTCCTCGTTCATGCGGTACTGCATCTTCAGCAGCGTCACCGCCTCGGGCTTGTTCTCCGCGATGCGCTCCATGAGCGTCTTGCCCAGCCCCGCCTTCATAGCGGCGAAACTCTTGATGGTGGGCGGCAACTGGCAGTGGTCGCCGGCAAAGACGACGCGCGACACGCGGCGGATGGGTATCCAGCATGCCGCCTCGAGGGCCTGCGCCGCCTCGTCGATGAAGAGCGTGCCGAACTTCTGGCCGTCGAGCAGGCGGTTGCTGCTGCCCACGAGTGTGCTGGCGATGACACGTGCCTCGCCGAAGAGTTGGGCGTTAATGCGCAGTTCGAGTTCCGTGGCACGCTCCTTCAGGCGGTCCATCTTCTGGTGGTAGTTCTCCTCGCCGCGCTTCCGGCGGCTTCGCAGGTCGCGGATGGCCTTGCGGATAGACCATAGTTCGGCGTAGTCGGGGTGCCCCTCGAAGCGCCGCTCGTAGGTGAAGGAGAGCATCTTGTCGTTCACCCGCGTCGGGTTGCCGATGCGGAGCACGTTGACACCGCGGTCCACGAGTTTCTCCGAGATCCAGTCCACCGCCATGTTGCTCTGGGCGCACACCAGCACCTGGCTCTCACGGCGCAGCGTCTCGTAGATGGCTTCCACGAGGGTGGTGGTCTTGCCCGTGCCTGGGGGACCGTGGACGATGGCTACGTCCTTCGCCCGCAGCACCTTGTTGACGGCATCCTCCTGCGTCGGATTCAGATAGGGGAAATGCATCGGGGCAAAGGTGAAGGTCTCCGCCCTCATGCCTCCCCCGTGGTCCTCGCCCTTCGACGGGGAGTAGAAGAGGTCTCTGAGATACGCCAGCCGTCCTTTCGCCCGCATCACCCTGTCGAGGGCCTCGAACATCATCTTGTAACTCGTCTCGTCGAAGTAGAGTTGCACGCCGACGTTCTCCGCGCCCTGCACGTCGATGAGTTGCCCGTTATCCGGCACCGCCACTACCATCCTGTCGCCATCGACGAAACTGACCGTCCCAGTAAAGGGGAAATAGGATATCCTAGGCTTTCCTAGGTTTTCCCTAGGATTGCCTAGGTCTTTCTTGGGATCGCCTAGGCTCCTAAAAAAAGCCACCGGCCGCCCGAACTCGAAGTTATGCTCTATCTCATCATCGTCGCCCTGGCGGTGCACCTCCACTACAAGTTGGTTCAGCGAGTTGTAGTAACTCTTCCCCATCCTCACCGGCCACCAGGCATCGCCGCGCTTCACCTGCCGCAGCACACCCATCTGCTCGGTCTGCTGGCGGTAAGCCTCCTTCTCGGCAGCATACTCCATCTGGAGCAGAAGCCGTTGTTGTTGTAGTGCCAGTATCGGCGAAACTTGTTGATTTCCCATAATTTCTCGGCAAAGGTATAAAATAATTCACAATTCATAATGCATAATGCGTAATAATTTGTAATTTTGCAGCCGAAATGAAACAAATTCTGCTGATAAACGATGTAGTGGGCTACGGCAAGGTGGGCATGGGAGCCATGCTGCCAATCCTGTCGTACTTGGGGATTCCTACGTATAGCCTGCCCACAGCCCTCGTGTCGAACACCCTCGACTACGGGAAGTTTAATATCCAGGACACCACCGACTATATCCGCGGCACCTTGCCCGTCTGGAAGGAACTGGGCTTCGGCTTCGACGCCATCTGCACGGGTCTGATGTTCAGCGAGGAACAGGCCAAACTCGTCGCCGGCTATTGTCGCGAACAGGGTGCACTGGGTACGACAGTCTTTGTAGACCCCATCCTCGGCGACGGCGGGCGGCTCTATAATGGCATGACGGAACGTCAGGTGGAACTGATGCGTGAGATGGTCAGCGTGGCCGACCTCACCTTCCCCAACTATACCGAGGCCTGTTATCTCACCAATTCCCCCATCAAGATGGAAGGCATCTCGTGGATGGAGGCAGAGCAGTTGATAGACAGGATGCGCGACATCGGCTGTAAGTCGGTGCTGATTACCAGTTGTAAGATTGAGGGGCAGAATGCCGTGGTGGGCTACAATAATCACGATGATACCTTTTTCCACTTGGAGTATCATGAGATTCCCGGGCTGTTCCATGGCACGGGCGATATCTTCTCTGCCGTCCTCATCGGCCATCTTCTGAATGGTGAGAACCTGCGCAAGTCCACACGTACCGCGATGGACACCGTGTTCCGCATGATTGACCGCTACCGCGACACACCCGACAGAAACAAGGGCATCCCCGTGGAGAAATGCCTCGACATCCTCAACAGCAACGACGAGATTTAATATTGATAATATGGTGTCGCCAGTACATCCACTGTCTACCGACATCGCCCCGCCGAAGCGGTTCACCTATCCTTTCTGCTATGAGCCCCATCCGCTGTGCATCCTCGCCGCCGAGGAGGTGAAGCGCGAGATAGCGCGCATCCAGCCGAAGGATGGAAAGATGTTCGGGGTGCTGGTCGTGACACCGGGGGACGGCTCTTTTTTGACATCTGAAACACTGGGGGACGGTGTCACCTTTCTGGCAGCATACTCCGGACTGCTGGAAGGCCGCAACGACTGGGACTACTTCGTGCCGCCTGTCTTCGATGCCCAGCAGCCTGACGGCTACTTCAAGACCAAGGAGCGCGAGATTATGCAGTCGGAAGTGCATAAGCAGATGTCGCAGGAACTACAGTTCTGGCTCTTCCGCCAATACCAGATGCTGAATGCACGCGGCGAAGTGAAGGATCTCGTTGAGATCTGGCAGGACTACCACCGCTCGCCCCGTATCCGTAATAAGTATCCGTTGCCTCCTGGCGGCACAGGCGACTGCTGTGCGCCGAAACTCCTGCAATATGCCTATCAGCACGGCTTGAAGCCCGTCTGTATGGCGGAGTTCTGGTGGGGTCCCTCACCGAAGAGCGAGATCCGTCAGCACGGTCAGTTCTATCCAGCCTGTCGGGGCAAGTGCAAGCCTGTCCTCACGTGGATGTTGCAGGGACTCGATGTAGACCCTGATCCCGAGGAGGTTGGTTCCCCCCATCTTCAGCCGGAAATAGTCTATGAGGACGAGGTGCTCGCAGTGGTCAATAAGCCAGCGGGCATGTTGAGTGTCCCTGGGCGGACGGAGAACTATTCCGTGGCGACGTGGACCCAACAGCGTTGGGAAGGTGCCATGATGGTACATCGTCTCGACATGTGTACATCAGGACTCCTCCTCGTGGCAAAGACCACCGATGCCTATCACCATCTGCAACGGCAGTTCGAGGCGCACACCATCAAGAAGAAATACCTTGCCCTTGTGGAGGGCATTCCTCAGAAGGAACACAGCATCATCGACCTGCCGCTGCTCTGCGATCCCACCAACCGCCCCCGTCAGGTGGTGGACTATGAGCACGGCAAGCGCGCCATCACCGAGTATCGGGTGATTTCGACACAGAGGGACGGTTCTTTTGTGTCGCTCTTGGCGCTCTGGCCGCATACCGGACGGACGCACCAGTTGCGGATGCACTGTGCCCATCCCGACGGGCTCGGCTGTCCTATTCTGGGCGATGAACTGTATGGCCACAAGTCAGACCGCCTCTATCTGCAGGCGCAGGCCATTACCTTCATCCATCCCGTCACGGGCAAGCGGATGCACTTTGAACTCAAGAATGAGTTTTAGTTAGCGCAGGCGAGGTCAGTTAGCGTTAAAAAGTATTTCTATGTCGCAAGTCTGTATCCTTTTTGTTTGCATAATTGGATTAAAAAGGCTATCTTTGCACCAAAAAGTGTACGGATGCAGCGTTTATCGTTCATAATTGTTTCCTTTTTCTGGGCATTAGTCAGCATGGCGCAAAGTGCTACGCTGACGGAACGGTATAATGTGTCGTATATTGATTTGCACAGTGGACTTCCCCACAACAATGTCAGTGCCATCTTCGTCGACTCCAATGGTTTTCTGTGGGTAGGTACCTACGGAGGAGGATTGGTGCGCTATGACGGATATAGGATGATGTCACCCACTATGTGGCTGAACAGTAATTCATGCAAGAGTATAGCAGAAGACCGTTTCAAGCGTCTCTGGGTGGCCTTCGATGAAGGCACTAATATCATCGACCTGAAGACCATGATGGGTATATCTCCAGAATCCCTGTCGGAGGAAATGAGAACACTCTTGTCGGAGTCGAGTACCAAGATCTATTGTGATGCCCTGGGGCATATCTGGCTGGTAACATTCTCGTCGGTGAACCTACTGAGTTTTGACGAGCAGGGACATATCAGTAAGGTGTGCACCTATCGTTACCATGGGAATACGCCCGACGTGAGTATCCGTGACGTGGAAGGTAATGGCAAACCATGGATAGGCATTGATGGCGGATTATTCCGATTGGTGGAGAAAAACGGCCAATTGGTGCGTGAAGAAATCTCACCCCTGTTCCGGTCACTGAACGGCCTCTATATCACGGATATGCTGAAACGCGGGAGCGTCTTCTGGATTTCGACGAATCGCGGATTGTTCCGCTATGACCCCTATCATCATCGGTTGGACAGTTATCTATATAATCCCCATGTCGAAGGATCTATCTCTCATGAGTTCCTCTCCAGTCTTGCCCTGATGCCCGACAATACCCTGCTGGTAGGCTCGCTTTCAGGACTGAATATCTACGACGATCAGTCCGACAAGTTCTCTGTGTGGAACACAACCAGCCCTCACCCATTGAAGAGTGACTTTATACATTGTCTCTTGGTTGAGAAGGGACTGATATGGATAGGAACGGAGTCGGGGGGTGTTGCCATGGTGGTACCAAGGCAGTTGCTATTGCAAAACTATGTCCACACAGCCTCGTCGAACTCTATCTCACCTAATCCAATCAACGCTATGTACGTGGAACCCGACGGTACGTTGTGGGTTGGCACGGTGGAGGGTGGCCTGAACAGGAAGGAGAAGGGACAACAGACCTTCGAGCACTTCACGAAGGAGAACTCTGCCCTGTCGCATAATAGTGTGTCGGCATTGGTGGCAGATGACAAAGGGCACCTCTGGACAGGTACATGGGGTGGGGGACTGAACGTGGTGGATCTGTCTTCTCGCGTTGTCCAGCGGGTGGAGATGACAGCAGACCATGCCCGACTGACGAATTTCATCGGTGCCTTAGCCTATGATGCCATCAATGATGCACTGTGGATCGGCAGTAACGATGGTGTCTTCCTGTATGACCTCAAGACCAAACAACTGACAGAGCCCTTTGATGATTGTCAGTTGATTCGTGGATGCATAGGTTCTGTGATTGATAAGGACGGCGTGCTCTGGGTGGGCTGTATGCGGGGTGTCTGTGCCATTGACCTCAAATCGCGGAAAGGTGGCAAATTCAGAGACCGTGGTCTGATGTACCGTCTGAATGACCCAGACTCCCGCATCTACGATAAGATCTCCTCCTTCTGCGAGACCAAGGATGGTACGCTGTGGTTGGGCAGCAACGGCTATGGCCTGTATCAGCGTATTGTCGGAAAAGATGGTCAGGAGCGGTTCGAAGTCCTGACACAGGCCGACGGACTGGTCAATAACGCCGTGAAAGGTATTGTGGAAGACCAGAACGGAAGATTGTGGATAACGACCCAGAACGGACTGTCGATCTATGATCCCCATCTGAAAACATTTACGAATTACACGCAGAACGACGGACTTGTCAGTTCGCAGTTTTACTGGAACTCTGCTGTCATTGCCCAGTCCGGGGAAATCTATCTGGGCAGTGAGGCAGGACTGATTGAGGTGAACAGCGGGAACCTGGAGGCTAATTATCAGGGCCATCTTGTGTTTACTCATTTGATGGTGGACAATCAGGACATACAGGCTGGCAGTGATTACCTCGATCAAGACATCTCCATAGCCAAACTGATTAGACTCAGTGAAGGCAACCGCTCTTTCTCGATTGATTTTTCTGCCCTGAACTATGGCTATGAGACGCAAGGCACCTTCAGTTACAGGATGAAGGGCTTCGATAATGAGTGGACACTCCTAAAACCCGGTCAGCGCTCTGTCAGATACAGTGTCCTGCCAGTAGGTGATTATACCTTTGAGGTCAAATACGAGTCGGGCCTGTCCTCATCCGAGGAAGAGACAATTGCCATAGACATCGTGGTGAAGCCACACTTCTGGAACAGTTGGTGGTTCCGTTTACTGCTGTCACTCCTTTTTATAGGTTTGGTTATACATATCTATAATAGGTGGGTCACAGAACTGAAACGACGAGAGGCAGAACAACTGTTGGGGCCCATCCGCAAAGTTCTCGAGGAATCGAAAGATCCCAAGCAACTCCAAAAGCGTATCAGTAACATCCTCGACAATCAGGAGCGCTATCAGAAAAGTGTGACTAAGAGTGTCGAGGCAGACAAGGAAGAGGTCATGAAAAACACTCGTCCACTGATGGAGCGCGTGATGGAGATCATGGAACAGCATTACATGGATTCAGAGTTTGGCGTGCAGGAGTTTTGTGATGCCTTAGGCATGAGCCGTAGTGTTGCCAGCAAGCATCTCAATACGGAGGCGGGTGTGCCTGTGGGGCAGTTCATCCGTAACTACCGTCTGAACATGGCCAAAGAACTCCTTTCTGCCAAGACAGGTAACCGTAACATCACGGAGATAGCCTATGCCGTAGGTTTTAACGACCCCAAATATTTTACCCGTTGCTTTACAAAAATGTTTGGTGTCAGTCCCAGTTCATACGGGGGCAATTGATTTATATCATTGATATATCTCAAGAGGTGGAAAATTCGCGCATTGACATCTAAAATCCGTTTTATCCACCATATAAAACGTTTTGTCCACCTTTTCTTTGTTACTAATAACTAATTTTGCAGCACATTTCACTAATTATTAATTAATTCAAACAAAACAATTAAGATGAGAAAACAAGTATTATTCTCTGTGATGTTCATCCTAAATGTGCTGGTAGGATTTACCATCTGCCCAGTTTTTGCGATGGCATCAGTGGCACAGCAGACCATTCCGGTCAGCGGCCAGGTTGTTGACCAAGATGGTGAAGCACTGATTGGTGCAACCATCAAGGTGAAGGGATCCCAGACTGGTGTAGTGACCGACTATGACGGTAACTTCCAGGTGAATGCTCCTTCGAATGCTACACTCGTGGTTAGTTATGTAGGATTTAAGGATCGCGAGATTGCCGTAAACGGACGTGCGGTTCTTGGACAGATCCAACTTGAATCCGATGCCCAGGTTCTCGACCAGGTGGTGGTTGTGGGTTATGGTACCCAGAAGAAAGCCGACCTGACGGGTTCTGTGTCTATCGTCAACGCCGATGAGTTGAAGCGCGTGTCTCACTCAAACATTTCTTCGATGCTTGAGGGTAAGGTTGCCGGTGTATCTATCACTTCCGACGGCCAGCCGGGTGCAGACCCAATGGTACGTATCCGTGGTATCGGTACCCTGAATGGTAACCAGGCTCCTCTGTATGTGATCGACGGTGTGCCTATGGGAACGTCTATCCGCGACTTCTCTCCGAACGACATTGAGACCATCCAGGTGCTGAAGGATGCTTCTGCCGGTGCTATCTACGGTTCTCGTGCTGCTAACGGTGTGGTGATTATCACAACGAAGGGTGGTAAGAAGGACCAGCCGCTGAAGGTTGACTATAAGGGTTACTTTGGTGTTGACGTGGTTTCAAACGACAAGTACGACCTGATGAATGCTGATCAATACAGCAACTATCTCGGTATTGCAGCAGCAAATTCCAATACTCCTCTGCCTGGAGGTTACAGCCTTGGTGCAGATGGAAACTATCATTTCCGCGACAATACGAACACCGATTGGTTCAAGGAGTCTTTCAAGACAGGTATTCGCCAGAATCACAATGTGAACTTGAGTGGCGGTGGTGCTTCTAATACTTATAATATAGGTCTTGACTATTATGACCAGAAGGGAACCATCGAAGGCTCGGGTCCTGACTTCCGTCGTTATACGGCACGTGTGAACAATACCATGGATGTCAAGTTCATCAAGTTCCGCACCAGCCTTGTCTATTCACACTCTGACCAGAATGTGATGTCTATCGGCAACGATGATCCTTACATCCAGGGTCTGTATGGTAACTTAGGTAATGTGCTCCGCGGTGTGCTGGCTATGCAGCCTACTATCAAGGCTTACGACCAGTCAACTTGGGTGCTCGACGATGTGGTAGGCTCTGCCAGCGGTTGGAAATACGATGCCTATGGCTATGGCGTGTATTACGACAATGTTCATGGTGACATCTCGGCCATGAACCCATTGCTTGTCAATAATATGCTGAGCCGAAAGACGATTGTAGACCGTTTCGTTGGTACTGGTTCTGCTGATGTTGACCTGCTGAAGATGGTAGGTATCGATAGCAAGAATCACAATCTGACATATAAAATCAACCTTTCCTATAGCACGACAAGTGCTAACGACAGAACTTGGATTCCCGCCTGGATTCAGAGTAACCGTGTATATCTGGCCAAGGAGAATGAGCGTCTGACAAAGGGACATCGTAAGTATACCGATGCTCTGATTGAAAATACACTTACTTGGGACGGCACTATGGGACTGCACCATATCAATCTGGTGGCTGGCCAGACTTTCGAACAGGAGAATTCTTCTACATTGGACGCAACAGGTATTAACCTATCTGAACCTTATTTCATCCAGTTGCAGAATGCCAGTAGTTGGAGTGCAAATAGTTATGAGACTAAACATACATTGTCTTCTTACCTCGCACGTTTGAATTATGATTTCGATGGCAAGTATCTGATTTCTGGTATTGTCCGTCGGGATGGTAGTTCTCGTCTCTCGAAGGATAAGCGCTGGGATACTTTCACCTCGGTTTCTGTGGGTTGGCGTTTTGATAAGGAAAAGTTCTTCCCCATCGACCGTGACATCGTGAATATGTTCAAGATTCGTGCAAGTTATGGTGAATTGGGTAATGAGGCCTCTGTTGCCGATTATGCTATACAGGCAACGATGCTCCGCAATAATATGACCTATAGTTTCGGCAACCAGCCTATTACTGGTTCTGCTATATCTACTTTCGTTAATGAAGATCTGTCTTGGGAGAAGAGAAAGACCTATAACATCGGTCTTGACCTTGCCTTCTTCAACAACCGCATTGAGTTTACGGCAGAGTGGTATAAGAACAAGTCTATCGACCTTCTTTACAATGTCCCCGTTCCCTCAAGTGCTGGTGTGTCTAACACCACAGTGACCATGAATGCAGCATCTCTTGAGAACAGTGGTTTCGAGTTCTCTGCTACATATCGTAATCGCGACCACGCCCTGAAGCATGAGATCAGTGCAAACCTGAGTACCCTTAAGAATAAGGTGACTTCTCTTGGCTTCGGTGAAGAGAGATATATTGCTGGTGCCTATATCACTGAGGTTGGCCAGGAAGTAGGAAAGTTCTACGGTTGGGACTATCAGGGAATCATTCGTACCCAGGAACAACTCGACCAGTTGAATGCTGAAGCACAGGCAAAAGGCTTTACCGAGTATCAGGCAGGCGCACAGGTTGGTGACTGTTTCTATCGTGATGTCAATGGCGATGGTCAGGTCAACGGCGACGACCAGACGGTTCTTGGCAGTGGTCTGCCAGCAGTTAACTTCGGTCTGAGTGCACACCTGGAGTACAAGATATTCGACCTGAGCATCTCTACTTTCGGTGCTCTTGGCTATCACGTATCTGACTTCCTCTATAACACGCTGAACTCCAGTTATGGCTACGGCAATCACGATGTGGCCGTACTTAATGCCAACAAGTGGGATGGGTCGACTTATATCTCTGACATCCCCCGCACTTATCTGTCAAATAATGCTTCTCTGGCATGGAACGATTTGTTCAGCAGTCGCCAGATTCAGAATGCCGCATACTGGAAAATTGCCAACATTGAGTTGGGTTGCAACCTGCCCAATGAGTGGTTTGCCAACTATGTCAGTGGTGTCCGTGTCTATGTATCGGCACAGAATCTCTTAACAATCACCGGCTATCATGGTTATAATGTAGACTATGCTGGAGGCACATTCTCACCGGGCTACAATTATTGCTCATATCCCACCCCACGTAGTTTCATGGCTGGTATCAACTTCTCTTTCTAATTAAGGTAAAGAGGTTAAATGTATCAAAGTTAAAAAGAAATACAAGATGAAAATAAATAAAATTTCTTTAGCACTTGTGTTGGGACTTGGTATGCTCACATCGTGCGACAGCCAGTTGGATGTGACAAATCCCAACCAACAGACAGCATCCATATTCGGTCAGGATGTCTCAGACTTGGAAGAAAGCGTTATTGCTTGTTATAACCATATTCGTATGGAGGGAACATTTGCCCGTGTCGGCTACATGCTTGACGTATGTCGTGGTGACGAGGTCTGGAACTCCTCACAGGTTTGGTATATGCCATACGATGATCTTAATGTGGCTTTCACTGATGAAATCGGTCAGTGGCCTTGGCGCGACTGGTATTATACCATTAAGGTTTGTAATTTTATTACATCCCAACTGAATCAGGAAAACAATAATTATTCTGAATCTCTCAGACGTATCAAAGGACAGGCTCTCTTCCTTCGCGGACTATCTTATTATATGCTCGCAGGCTATTATCAGAATCCGATGATTATTACCGATTATAGCGTTTACGAATCACTTACAGGTCTTTATCTCCCCAATAGTTCATACGATGAAGTGTGGGATCTGGTAGAAACTGATTTCAAGGAGGCTATGGATCTTCTGCCGTCGCGTGATGAGGGCGGTCAGTGGGCACAGGGACGTGCCACGAAGGGTGCTGCTGCCGGCTTCTATGCCCGCGCTCTGATGATGCGTCACAAGTATAGCGAGGCCCTCACCGTGCTGAAAGGCATTATCGGCGGTCAGTATGGTACTTATAAACTGATGGCCAATTATGGTGATAACTTCCGTGAAGGAAGCAAATACGAAAATAATGAAGAGAGCCTCTTCGAGGTGCAGTTCCTGGACTATGGCTCACAGGGTACTGATGACGAGTGGACTCCCGTAAACACCAGTCCTAACGCTACGCAGGGTTCTGCTATTGAGAGTAACTTTGGTCCTGGCGACTGCGGTGGATGGGCTGACCTTTCTGCTTCTCCCTGGCTCTATAACCTCTTTAAGGCAGAGCGCACTACCAGCGGTACGCTTGACCCACGTCTCTACTGGACTATCGGTACATACGAGCCAGAATGGGATGGCTTTGAGTTTGGCAACAGAATATACACTGTGAAGCAGACCGATGAGTGGACTAACAAGGACATTCCTGTTGTTACCAATAATAACTATGGTGGTCTGCCTGTGGCAAAGAACACCAACCTCCGTACTGGCATTTATGACAAGGTTGTCACAGGTCTGCACTGTGGTATTAACCTCCGCCTGATGCGTTATTCTGATGTGCTGCTTCGTGCTGCTGAGTGCGAGAACGAGGTGAGTGGTCCTACACAGCAGGCTATCGACTGGATCAATCAGGTACGCAACCGTGCTGGTCTGGCCAACCTGAACCTTTCTGACTTCGACTCTAAGGACAAACTGTTTGAGCAGATTGCCAATGTGGAGCGTCCGAAGGAGTTTGGTTGTGAGTTCGGTCGTGGCTTTGACCTCATCCGCTGGGGCTTCTTCTACGATCAGGGTCGTCTGCAGCAGTTGAAAGAGCATGCAGCAGTGAACTTCTGGACGAAGGCCAATTATGCTGATGGTGTCATCAACTTCACACCGAAGGATCCTGTTGACTACAATTCTTGCAACAAGAGTTCTTTCGACAACTGGATCCAAGGTCACGAGTTCTTCCCCATCTATCAGGGCACTCTTAACGACAACCCCAATCTTGTGGGTAACTCTGCCAACAATAGTTCCAGCAATGCTGATCAAGTTTATGGCACGATACATCCTGTAGTAAATCTGTGATATTAATAGGAAATATAAATCACTAAACAGAAAAAGATTATGAGACATCTAAATAAATTAGCAACCGCTTTCTGCGCAGCAGCCCTTGGCTTGCTGACACTGACAAGTTGTGAAGGCGGCGACCTGTATAGCATAGACTCTCCAGACTGGCTCTCATCAAGGGCTGACTCTATTGCTGCGGAAAAGGCAAATAATCAGAATGGAGAAGAGGAGATCGAAGGCCTTCAAGAGGACGTTTATACCGTTGGTGCTACCGACTATAGCACTGGCTGGTGGGCTGTGTTCTCCAAGTATTATCAGATTCCTGAGGGACAGAAGTGGGTTGCACAGTTTAATCTGAGTATCAATCCTGCTGCCACAAACACTTATAAGAACTTTGCCATGATCATTTGTAATGATGAGGACCGTGGTGCTGCAAATTATAAGGAGTATGGCGCTATCCGCTACGACTACCAGCCGAGTGGAAACTCTGAGTGGGGTGACTATATCGACCGTAGTCTCGCCACGAGTACACTAGAGTTTGCTACTGACACTGACACTGGCGTTGATAAACTTGGCGGTAAAGTGACTCTGACCGTTGACCGTACAAATGGTGGACTGGAAGTGACCATGACTAACGGTACTGTGACGAAGACTTACAAACAGACATCCCCGCTTACAAATCTCAATGCCGACGAGTCGAATGGTACCATCCGCTGCTTCCTCGTACCCGAGGGCTCTTGCATCAATTTCCTCGGTTCTACCATTGAGCCTATCGGAGGCTTTACTTCGAAGGAAGACAAGCTGCCTCTGTCAATGACACTCAATGGTGTGCCCAAGAAGGTGCTGCAAGGTGTGCCCATGGAAGAGGCTTTCGCTAATGTCACTGCTACAGTCGAGTTTGAGCAGGCTGTTTCTAAGGTTGTTCCTTATGCTGATCTGACCTTCCAGGTGATTCCCGACTTGAATAATCTCGGTAAGAAGACCCTCGTGGCTGCATACGCCAAGACCTTCAAGGGCGAGGCTGCCAACCCCGTCATCGGCTCTGCAGAATTCGAGGTGGTCGATAAGATGTACATCTCTGTGGGTGCTACCGACAACTCGTCTGGCTGGTGGACTGTCCACTCTGATAAGATTAAGGTTAATCCTGGTGAGACATTTATCAGCACATTCACAAACTACACCTCAGGTGAAGGAAACTGGAATAACTTCGTGGTATGCCTGACGAATGCAGATGGATCTACCGAATACGGAATCCTGCGCGCCGACAACTGGGGCTGGGGTACTGGCTGGGCTGGCGAGGAGTTGGCTTCGAGGTGCACACCAAGTGGTGGTCAGGCCGATTGGGCTACATGGCTCGCTGCTATGGATGGTGCCAAGGTAACCGTATATGTAACCAATAATGGTGACGGAACTTGTGATGTAAGGTCTACAATGATTGGTAACGATGGCAACATTTACCATCAAGACTACATTGGCTTGAACACAGTAACCGATCCTAACGATTTCTACTTCCACTATACGGTAGATAAATGTCACCTCGAATTCAGTGAAGTTCTTGGTAATGAGGATAACTCTACCGGTTGGTGGGTTGCACACTCTACCGATATCGTGGTGCCAGAAGGTAAGACTTACAGCACGCGCTTCAAGAACTATACCAATGGTGCCACCAACTGGAACAACTTCCTGGTTGTCCTTACACGCGAGGACAATAGCGAATATACGGTTCTGCGTGCCGACAACTACGGATGGGGCGACAGTTATGCTTCTTGCACTCCAGTGATGGAAGATGGTAGAGACTGGGATGCATGGCTCTCTGCAATGGACGGTGCTACCGTTACCGTATCGGTAACCAACAATGGTAATTCTGCTGATGTTAAATGCGTAGTGCTTGGAAACGACGGCATCACCTACAAGCAGGACTACCTGGGTATCAGTCCTATCGAGGCAAACAACTTCCGCTTCCGCTTCACTGTTGAGGGTGGACACTTGGTATTTGAATAATTGATAATGAGAAAGTATTTGTATATACTACTGTCTGCACTGGTTCCCATGAGTGCTGTGGCATACACGCTGAAACGTGTCAGCGTGCACGACCCCAGCATCGTGTGGGAGCCAGTGTCCCAGACGTATTATATCTTCGGTTCTCACCGTGCTGCGGCTAAGACCACCGACTTGATGAGTTGGACGGCCTTTACAGCCCCCTGGGCCACATCGACCAGCAACAATGCTGCCAATAGTGCTGCCTTCACCACGCCTGCTGTCACAACATCCACTTTCAACGCTATAGCATGGGCTAAGCGTGGAAGCAGTAACTATAATGTTGATGGCAACATGTGGGCTCCTGACGTTATCTGGAACAAGGCCATGAACAAATGGTGTATGTACTTGAGTATTAATGGTGACAACTGGTATTCGAGTATCATCCTGCTGACAGCAGATAATATCGAGGGTCCTTATCTCTATCAGGCACCGGTGGTGATGAGCGGATTCCATACTGGCAATGCCTACAAAGACACCGATCTGGAGCAGGCCATTGGTACGCAGGCTTCGTTGCCTGGTCGCTATGCGGTAGGTAATGGCTGGGGTAGACGCTATCCTAACTGCATCGACCCGTGTGTGTTCTACGATGAGGAAGGCAAACTGTGGATGTCATACGGTTCTTGGAGCGGTGGTATCTGGATGCTTGAACTCGACGAGAATACGGGCTTGCGTGATTATGATGTCACTTACACCTTGACAGGGTCTGGCGATGGTGTCACCGTCGATCCCTACTTCGGCAAGAAAATTGCCGGAGGATTTTATGTGTCGGGTGAAGCCAGTTATATCGAATATATTGGCGGCTATTATTATCTGTTTGTCACCTACGGCGGTCTGGCTGCTGGTGGCAATGCCAACGACTATAACAATGGTGGCTACCAGATGCGTGTGTTCCGCTCCACGAAACCAGATGGTCCGTACACCGACTCTAAATCATCAAACAATAGCGCCATCTTCTCATCCTATCTTCTGAATTTCGGTCCCAAAGAGAACGACAGTAACCGTGGTGTCAATATCTTCGGTGCCTATACCTCTTGGGGAAATCAGGCCAAAGGCAACTATGGCGAGCGCTCACAAGGCCATAATTCCATTATTGCCGCAGAGGACGGGCGTACCTATCTGGTCTATCATACCCGTTTCCAGAATTGGGGCGAGAGTCATCAAGTGCGTGTACACCAGGTATTCCAAAGCAAGAATGGTTGGCTGGTCGTTGCTCCGTTTGAATACACGGGCGAGGAAGTGAAGAGTGCCGATATTGCCACGACTCAGCAGGTAGCCACCATCAGAATTCCAGGCAAGTACAAGTTGCTGGTTCATAATTACAAACTGGATCATACCAAGAAAGAAGCAGCCTCTCCCATTGACATAGAACTCAAGAATGACGGTACCATTGCCGGAGAGGCTACTGGTACATGGAAGATCGAAGAAGGCAAATCCTATGTCACACTCAAGATCAATAATACCTACTATCATGGTGTGATGATTGAACAGACCTTGGAACCTACCGATACAAAGACTCCTGCCTTTACGGCTATTGCTGCCACAACTGGTGTTACCGTTTGGGGCTATCAGACAGAGGGCGATAATCAAAAAGCCGACGTGAACGGCGATGGAAAGATAAATGCTGCTGACGTCACCGCTGTGATGAATGTCATAAGTGGCAATGGCAACAATCAAAAGGCCGACGTCAATAACGACGGAAAGGTAAATATCAGTGATATCATAACTATTATTACCATCATCAACAACAGTTAACAACATGAGGACAACAGTCATTTCCATGATGCTGTTAGCCTTATGCACCACTCTTTCAGTGCAAGGGCAACGGCATCACCTGAGACACGTGCCCTTCACAACAGAGACACCGATGGTGCATGACCCTGTGATGGCCTACGAAGACAGTACCTATTATATCTTTGCCACAGGCATGGGTATCCAGCAGATGACCTCGCAGGATCGCAAGACATGGACGGTGAAACCAGAGCCTTTGATGTCGGTGATACCGAAATGGACACGTGACTCTGTGCCTGGCTTTACCCGTCATGTGTGGGCTCCTGATATCATCCAGTGGCATGGTCGTTGGTGGCTCGCCTATAGTTGTTCCACCTTCGGGCGTAATGGCTCGGCCATCGGGCTGCTCTCCACTCGATCCCTAGCCTCTGGCCTGTGGGAGGATGAAGGGTGTATCGTGACCTCTCGTGAGAAGCGTGACAACTGGAACGCCATCGATCCTAACTTCATCATCGACGAAAATGACCAGCCCTGGCTGGTGTGGGGATCTTTCTGGGACGGAATCCAACTGGTGCGTCTCGACACAACGATGCATATTGCCTCTTCCGTTCAGGCGGATTTGCAATCCAACCGCCCCCGTACAATAGCCCGTCGCTATAATCTGAATAGCCAGGATGCCAGGGCAGCACTACCCATCAATCCGAATCCGCCCAAGAATCCCACATCTGACTTTGCAGGTCCGAATGCCATTGAGGCACCGTTTATCTTTAAGCATGACGGCTGGTATTATCTGTTCGTCTCTTGGGACTACTGCTGTCAGGGTGCAAAAAGCAACTATCGCGTGGCTGTAGGCCGCAGCAGGTCTGTCGAGGGACCATATCTCGACAGCAAGGGCTTTGATATGCGCTATGGTGGAGGCAATCTCTTCCTTGAAGGCGACAAGAAAGAATATGAGGCCGCAGGTCATTGTGCCGCCTACCATCTGGATGGTCAGGACATTTTCATCTGTCATGGCTACAGCACCGCTCAGGAAGGAGCCTCTGTGCTTATCCAGCGTCCCATCCATTGGACTGCTGACGGCTGGCCAGAATTATAAGACAGACAAATGAGTAATAGAAAAGTGAGAAAGTGAAAAGATATGCTCCGTATAATTAGATTAAATAAGGTTAGAAATATAAAAAGGTTGATAGTGATTAATATTCTTTTCGCTTCTCACTTTTCTTTGATTTCTTCTTTTGCCCAGTCATGGACGGCAGACAATGGAAATGGCACATATACCAATCCGTTGTTCTACGATGAGTTTTCGGATCCTGATATCATCCGTGTGGGCGGTGACTACTATCTGGCTGGTACAACGATGCATACCGTGCCAGGACTGGTCATCCTGCATTCGAAGGACCTGGTGAACTGGGAGAATATCTCGTATTGCTTCGACCGTTTCGATTTCGACGATGATGCCTTCTCCTTGAGGAATCATCAGGAAATCTATGGCCAAGGGGTATGGGCTCCAGCCATCCGTTATGCTAACGGACAGTTCTATGTATTCACCAATATCAATGGCAAGGGCTTGCAGTGCTATACCTCAAAGGACATCCGTGGCCCATGGAAACACCACGACATGCAGGGACGCATCTACGATCTCTCCGTGCTTTTCGACGACGACGGAAAGATTTACGCCATTCATGGCTACGGAGAAGTGAAGTGTACGGAGTTGAAACCCGATATGAGCGGCCCTATCGAAGAAACAGAGCGTACCATCATCCCCGAGGGCAATGCAGTAGGCGAGGGTCACCATATATATAAGATAGGTGGCATGTACTACCTCATCTCTACCGATTACAAGCCCAATGGTCGTACCCTCTGTTCACGATCTAAGAGCATCTGGGGACCTTACGAGACGATTACCATCACTGCTGATGAGACCTTCGGCTACCATGCTGCTCCCATCACCCAGATACCTCGTGACGAGAAATACCGCATTGGTGGAGACGGTACACATTTTGGCATTCCCGCTGTCGATAAAGATGCCACTGCCTGTACAAACATTCATCAGGGTGGTATCGTGGAGGATCAGAATGGCCAATGGTGGGCATTGCTCATGATGGACTTCCATTCTATCGGACGAACGGTTACTTTGGCTCCTATTACTTGGAAAGACGGTTGGCCTATGCTGGGACTTGAAGGCAATCTGGGTCGCGCTCCCCGCACCTGGCTCAAACCCCAAGTCGAGTCTGTTGCTGTGCCACAACAACCTATCGCCACTCCTCACGCTCCCTATAACCGTTGTGACGACTTCAATGGCACGACCCTGGGGCGTGTCTGGCAGTGGAACCATAATCCCGATGACTCGAAATGGAGCCTGAAGAATAGTCGTCTGCGCATCCAGTCTCTGCCAGCCGAACAACTGATGTGGGCTCGAAATACTCTGACGCAGCGTGTGATCGGTCCTACTTCCATTGCCACTGTCGAACTATATACTCAAGGCATGAAGGATGGTGATGTCGCAGGTCTTGGCAATATCAACGTGCCTTGCTCATGGATTGGAATCGTCAAGGACGGCAAGGCGCTGACTCTCCGTTGCTTCGAACAGTACACCAATGATACCATTGATGTCCCACAGATACCATCCGCCACCAGAATATTCCTCCGTTGCGTCGGAGATTACGACAACGACCAATCTCATTATGAATATTCACTTGACGGTACGAACTATCAACAGATAGGTCGTGAGATGCCGCTCAGTTATCAGTTAATCAGTTTTCAGGGATCGCGTCATGCTCTTTTTGCCTTTAACCACAAAGGCCAGAAAGGTGGTTATGCTGAGTTCGATAATTTCACGGTATCAGAGCCAAAGGCCGATCGCAGCCAGAATATCCCTTACGGGAAAACGTTTCGCATCATCAATTTGGCTACAGGCAAACCTGCTATGGCTTTAGAGCATGGCCTGCTCTACGACACGGAAACATCCGACCATAGCGTTCAAACGCGCTTTCGTATCATCGATAAGGGTCTGGGACAAGTCATCCTCCAGTGTGAAGATGGTCGTTACCTTTTCGTGTCAGGTTATGGCCTTGCCGGTGATGTCCGCCTGACAACAGATGAGTCAAAGGCAGAGGTTTTTATGTGGCAGGACTATCTCGACCATGAGTTCATGCTCATGTCAATGCGTACCCACCGCTATGTGGGCAAGAGTCCCACCACGGGCAGTCCCTATTCTATGGACTTCACTGGTGCCGACCCTGCCCGTCGCAATGGTGCTGTCTTCCGTTGGGAAGTACCCGTTATATCGAAGTGAGATTTTTGTGTTACTCCTCCATCAGTTTGCGATAACGCGCACGCTTGGGCTCTTCGAGACCTAATCGCTTGGCTTTGTTGGATTCGTACTCACTGTAGTTTCCCTCGAAGTAGAACACATTACCCTCTCCCTCGAATGCCAGGATATGTGTACAGATACGATCGAGGAACCAACGGTCGTGGCTGATAATGACGGCACAACCCGCAAAAGCCTCAAGACCTTCCTCCAGCGCACGTAGGGTGTTCACGTCGATATCATTGGTAGGCTCGTCGAGCAACAACACATTACCTTCCTGTTTCAAGGCGATGGCCAGATGTAAGCGGTTGCGCTCACCACCAGAGAGTACGGCGCATTTCTTCTCCTGATCGGCTCCACTGAAATTAAAGCGACTGAGATAGGCACGCACGTTGACATCCTTACCACCCATACGGATGGTCTCATTGCCTTGCGACACCACCTGATAGACACTTTTTTCCGGGTCGATATCCTTATGCTGCTGATCCACGTAGGCCAGTTTTACCGTCTCACCCACAGAGAACGAGCCGGCATCGGCCTGCTCCAGCCCCATGATGAGGCGGAAGAGCGTGGTCTTGCCTGCGCCATTGGGTCCGATGACACCCACGATGCCGTTAGGTGGCAACATGAAGTTAAGGTCGGTGAACAGCGTCTTCTCTGGATATGACTTCGCCACATGTTCTGCCACGATGACCTTATTACCCAGACGAGGTCCGTTGGGGATGAAGATCTCCAGTTTCTCTTCTTTCTGTTTTTGTTCCTCGTTGAGCATCATTTCGTACGAATTCAGACGAGCCTTACCCTTGGCGTGACGAGCCTTAGGTGCCATGCGTACCCACTCCAACTCACGTTCGAGGGTCTTGCGACGTTTGGAGGCAGACTTCTCTTCCTGAGCCAGACGCTGCGACTTCTGTTCCAGCCATGAAGAATAATTGCCTTTCCAGGGTATGCCCTCGCCACGATCCAGTTCAAGAATCCACTCAGCCACATCATCAAGGAAATAGCGGTCGTGGGTGACGGCAATGACTGTACCCTCGTACTGTTGCAGATGCTGTTCTAACCAATCGATTGACTCAGCATCGAGGTGGTTGGTAGGCTCGTCGAGCAACAGTACATCGGGCTTCTGAAGCAACAGACGACAGAGTGCCACACGACGACGTTCGCCGCCAGAGAGGTTCTTTACGCTCCAGTCGCCTGGAGGACAGTTCAGGGCAGCCATCGCACGGTCGAGTTTCGAGTCCATGTTCCAGGCATCCGTAGAGTCGATAATGTCCTGCAGTTCTGCCTGACGCTGCATCAACTTGTCCATCTTGTCAGGATCCTCGTAATACTCTGGCAGTCCGAATTTCACATTGATGTCGTCATATTCGGCCAGTGCGTCATAGACGTGCTGCACGCCTTCCATCACGTTCTCCTTTACTGTCTTCTCCTCGTTGAGTGGCGGATCCTGGGGCAGATAACCTACGGTGTAGCCAGGGCTCCACACTACGTTGCCCTGATATTGCTGGTCAAGGCCAGCGATAATCTTCATGAGCGTTGATTTACCAGCACCATTGAGACCGATGATGCCAATCTTTGCACCATAGAAGAAACTAAGATAGATGTTCTTGAGCACTTGTTTCTGGTTCTGCTGGATGGTCTTGCTCACTCCGACCATTGAGAAGATCACTTTCTTATCGTCGACTGTTGCCATAAGTTTTACTTTTTTTCGTTGTTGTTAGGTTTTTCCGTTTGTTATTTGCTGTCGTACCACGCCTTCAACACGTAGAAGGCTTTCTTTTTCTCGCCTTTGTCGCTGAACAGACCCTTACGGTTGTAATAGTCCTGCACGTCGGGGAGTACGCGACGGGGTGAGCGGAAATCCTTCAAAATCCAGGGCGTGGTGCCGGCGAGTCCTTCAATCTTATCGAGCATGGCGCAGTTCTCGCGGTAGAGGTTCTCCTGGAACTCCTCCGTCCAGCGCTGGTTCTTTGCACCATGATAGCCATATTTGGCTCCTCCACCGAACTCGCTCACGATGACGGGTTTGTTATAGGGAATCTCCCACGTCATCTTCGGGGCATCGTTCACATCGCGGTACCAGCCGATATACTGGTTGAAACTCACCACATCGACGTATTGATTCATATTGTCATTGAGGCGGTTCACGTAGTTGGAGGCTCCTGTCACCTCCATGGCCATAGAGATGAGACGGGTATCGTCGAGACTGCGGGCATACTTCGCGAGGTTGCCGAGGAAGGTGTCGCGTTCCTTGGAATGAGGCGTCTCGTTGGCGATGCTCCAAATGATGACATTGGCACGGTTGTGGTCGCGACTGATCATGTCGCGCAGTTGGTTCTGGGCGTTCTCGTAGGTTTTTGGGTTTTTCCACGCGATGGTCCAGTAGACGGGAATCTCCGACCACACCAGGATACCCATCCTCTCAGCCTCGCGCACCATCTCCTCATGGTGGGGGTAATGTGCCAGACGGACGAAGTTGCAGCCCAGTTCTTTGGCCCACGAGAGCAGCGTACGGGCGTCTTCTACTGAATTGGCGCGTCCGCCACCATTGGGCTTTTCGTTGTGGATGGAGATACCCTTGAGGAAGATGGGCTGGCCGTTGAGCAGAATCTGCTTGTCACGGGTCTCAATGGTACGGAAGCCGATGCTGTCGGTAATACTCGTATTGTAGTGCTTGATTTCCACACGGTAGCGCTTGGGGTTGTCAGGACTCCAAAGGGAGAGTTTCTTGGCAGGCACGCTGACGATATCGCTCGCCCAGCCCTTGGTATCTGTCAGGAGCGGCAGCGATAGTTTCAGTTCGGCGATGTTTACTGTGATCAGATGCCCCTCAAGGGGTTCACTGAGTTGTACCTTGACGAGGATCTTACGTTGTTTGTCCTTTACCTCGCCTTTCATCAGTTGCAGACTATAGTCCTCGATATAACTCGGTTTTGTGACCGATGCAAGACTCCTCTCTTGTGATGCCACTTCGTGAGAGGAGCCGAAGAAGGCCGTTGGCACCTTTACTAACAGTACGTTGCGGGTGATGCCACCGTAGTTCCACCAGTCGAAGATCTGCGTGGGCACATCCTCAGCGTGACGTTTGTTGTCGACCTTGACGATAACGTTGTTCTCACCCTTTTTCAGCAGATTAGTAACATCGAAGTTGAAGGGTGTAAAACCACCAATGTGACGGCCTGCCTCTTGTCCGTTTACCCAGATGCGGCAGTCGTAGTTGACGGCACCGAAATAAAGGAGGATACGGTGATTCGCCTCTACATCTGAGAGAACAAAACTCTTTTTGAACCATACTGTACCCTCATAGAAAAATAGCCGTTCATCTTGCGTATTCCAGTCTCCGGGAATCTTCATCGTAGGCGACTTGTCGAAGTCGTATTCGATGAGGTCCTCAGGCCGATGGGGTTTGGCATTGCGGAAGAATCCCCAGGGCGTGGGGTTCATGCGATAATCGTAATAGCCCTCTTCCTGCACATCGACGATGTAGTTCCACTCGCCGTTGAGTGACAGACTCTCATAGGCATTCACGTTTTGAATCAAGGGTAGCGTTGCCGCTGATGCCACCGCAAGGAACCCGCCTCCGATGACAGAAAGGACGATACTCAGTAATTGTCTCATATTTATACCATTCTTGTCGAATGCTGCAAAATTACAAATAATTCTTGAGCCAGCAAAAAGTTTTTCCTGAAATCTGAATCTTTACCATCGCTATGCCTATGGTGAGACTATTCAAGTTTGTCTAAGAATCAGATAGAGCCATTCCGAACTCGTATTATTATGCCTGAGATTTCGGGCAAGCCATCCCCAGGGGGGGTAAACCTTGCCCTGAATCCAGTTCATACTTATGCACAGGGGGGTAAATGTAGCCCCAGATTTAGGGCATACTTTTCCGAGGTCAGAATATCTTGCCCCAGATTCAGGGCATATTTCTGCCCGGTGTGCATAAACGTGCCCCAGATTCAGGGCATACTTCTGCCCGGTGTGCATAAACGTGCCCCAGATTCAGGGCATATTTCTGCCCGGGGTGCATAAGTTTGCCTGAGATTTGGG
>Ga0247610_10001420_pt1 | contig 29817 bp, 64 predicted proteins | sample 174DNAGHGhighgp2_FD_193483 | JGI IMG/M metagenome (GOLD analysis project Ga0247610, IMG submission 193483) | Sheep rumen microbial communities from Palmerston North, Manawatu-Wanganui, New Zealand - 1742 DNA GHGhigh gp2 | ecosystem: Host-associated > Mammals > Digestive system > Stomach > Rumen...
CCCTAATGTAGACTATAAGAGGTTCGTTATATTCCTTTCGGTATAGCTCTCTAGTCCCGGCACTAGTCGAGGCTAGAGGGTTATGGCGGAGGGTTCGCTTTAAAATACTTCTTTTATTTTTTTTTTCGCATGAAAAATATGCCTTATATTAGAAAGGAGGTGATTTTGTGAAATTGAAACTTGGCCTATGCCAAGGAAGACATAACCTCCCTGCAGTTGATGGTTACGTGTTCGCTAACACAGTAGACCCAACTGATATTATCGGGCTAACGGAAACAGCTTGGAACTCTGTTCCGTCAGACTGTGACGAGTTAGACCTTTATGTTACTGGTTTAACACCAGCTACTTTAGCTGTTGTTTACACCTGTCAGCGTAAAGGGATTAACCTCACATGCTGGCATTATAACAGAGATGACGATAGCTATTTCCCGCAAACGGTTATATCTGGTTGGCATTCCTGCTGGGCTTGCGGTAACCGTATGCAGGGGGACTATTGTCCATCCTGTGGCAGCAATTAGGCGAGAGCAACAGGCGAAATCCCTGCTCGCTGTGGAGTATATTTTTTATACTCCATAAATTTTACCTTATATTTTTATCGCGTCATTATTTTATCTTATAATACAGATTATAAGGAGGTGATACTATGACTGTAGAGTATATTTTAAGACTCACACCCTGGTCTTATAGTAATGATGGTATATTATGGTTTATCTATGAACACGGAGAAATTATATTTTCTGGGACATGGGATGAGGCTGTATCTTTACCTGAAGGTATTCTTGCTAGAACAGTTTATGGGTATGAGACGAAAATTACATCTTACAGGACGATTAACAATCCTTGGGATGGATTTACTAAATTATATTTAGATGAGGATAGCGCCGAGTAATCGGCCTATTCTTTTTATCTCGCATAAAAATATTATTCTATAATAAGGAATATAGCTCAGTTGGTAGAGCATCTGTCTATAAAACAGAAAGTCGCGGGTTCGAGTCCCGTTATTCTTTTTATTTTTTATCGCGTCATTATTTTATCTTATAATGCAGTATATTTAAGGAGGTAATTAAAAATGAAAGCAAACGTAAACAAGTATGATGTGTTTGAAATGGTAGGTGCAGTAATAACATGTGCTGGAACAATAATTGGATTAATCGGTGCAATATGTAACCGAGGAAACAAATGAATTATAGAGGTCGAGAAATCGGCCTTTATATTTTTTGGAGGTTAGAATGGGTAGAAACGATATGTATAAAATAATGATACAAAAAAGAAACGCATTAAAACAAAATAGAATAATTAATTATATAATAAATTCTACTATTTTTATTATTTGTATATTAATATTAAGGAGAAAATAATAATGTTTAAGCAGGTTAAAGAAGTAGTTGATAAGTGTGAGGAAAAAGCTAATGATATTGAAGAGCATAAGTTTGAGATATTTGCTGGAATTACTATAACAGCCGTATTATGTATGGCTTGTTATTTAGCTGGTTTTAAAGATGGCTCGCACAGAATTTTTACTTTATAATACGGATTTTATATTAGAAAGGAGAATTGAAATGGAATTATTTAAAAGAAAAGTAAAAACAGTAGAGGTAAAAGATGATTTAGACAATGCCATAGATGATATGGTTAAAGAAATTAGAGATGTACAGGATAGGATTCACGATTTAATTGTAAACCCGCCTGATGATGACGAGTATGATCCAGAAGTATTGATGGATAATTACAATAAATGTGGAAAACTTCTAATTGATCTAAAGAGGATCAAAGAGGAAAATAAGAAGGATGATAATATTGAACGAAAAAAGATATGGATACCAGTTTGGGTAGCTATAATAGGTCTTGGAGGTACAGCAATAACTGTATTTGGAAATGGTCGTATCAATATATACATTGCTAAATTGTTAGCATATTTGGAACAAAATGGAACAATTACAACTTTTCCTGGTAGGAAATGGAATTGGTTCGTTAGAAAGTAAAATTGTAGAGGAGTGACATAATGTTGCTCCTCTATATTTTTAAGGAGGTATTAAAATGAATGGTAGGCTATGATAAGAAAATGGAAAAGAATATGAGTGATATTTTAGCAATCGAATGGTATGCTGAAGAAATAATAGAGGCTTGCAGAACTTCTTGTCGTACTGCTCCTTATACGGAGCAATTAAGAAAGTATGACTCATATACGGCTTCTGCATTTGAAGAACTGCTAAAATACATTGATGAGAGACCATGGTGTATGGTTATAGAATCAGTAATTGATTTTAAGAAAAAGAGCCAAAAGGCATCAGATAATCATCCGAATAGTATATTGTATCCTGCTTATATTTTTGCAGCGGATACAATAATTGAATTTTTATCAGCTAGTTATGTAGATGAGGAGGAGTAAATATGATTTGTCCCTATATGACACAAAAGATAACAACTGAGAAGGACGGAGTCATCGTAACAAAGGAAACATTTATGGAATGTGCTGGAGATGGCTGTCCATTTTATTCCTGGAAGAACTGGAATAAGGCAGGACAGGGATGCACAAAGGCATATAATGAAATAGAAGCTGAACGTAGAAGAATTTAATTTAAAAAGGAGTGAATTGAAATGAAAAACAAGAAAGCAAATTGCAAAATCAATACTTTTTGGAATGATCTTAGAGTAAAGAATGGAATAAAGATAAAAGATCTTTCATCATATTTAGGTGTTAATGCAGGCTCGGTTTCTAAATATATTACTGGTAAGACGCCGATGCCAACTAATGTGATAATTAAATTAGCCGATTTTTTTGATATTCCTATTGAAGAGGCTAATAAGGAAGCAGCCCGCCTTAATACTATTCACTTTAGTGGTGATGGTAGAAAGAGAAGCATAAAGAAGGTAGAAGGCAAGGTGGATAATAAGGAAATTAAAGAAGAAAAGAATGATATTTCTTATAACAATAATAAGGAAGTTGAAACCTTCTTCTTCTATGTTATAGATGCACTTGCCAATTGGTCTGATGATGTTCTTATAGAAAAGTCTGATGAGTTGATAGATACATTGAGAGCTCATAAGGAAGCTCTCAAGTTTTATATTGGTAAGCAGAAGCCGGATTCCCAAGAATTACTTAATGCGCAACATCTTATTCTTAAGATTGATATTTTAACAAATAAGATAAAAAATGCCGTTAGGGAAAAGGAATTGAAGGAAACCATAAATTCAACAGAAGATAAGATTATAAAGAAAGATTCCGAGTATATTGATACTTATACAGATCTTGAAATTGGTACTGCTCGAGTATTTGGTGAAGAGAATTCATCAACATCATCAGATGATATGATAGAACTTATCCTTGATGCTGTTTATGGCAAGGTTACTCGTGAAGAGTATAAGAAGATTGAGGATTATCTTAGGAGGTGATATTTATGAATGAAAGTTCAGCAAGAAATAGAATCCACGAAATTAGCAATGGTGTTCAGAGTATTTTAAATAGATTTGACGATGGCAAGGAATCTATTAATGATACAATGTATCATCTTCTTGAAATGCGATTATGTATGATGCATTTTATAGAAGAAAATAAGGATAATCTGACTGATATTTTGTATGTTAAGTCTTTGGTCATGGCTTATGCTATAGATAGAACAATGATTAAGATTCTTGAAGAGGATCTTCTTGATATGGAGGATGCTTCTGGCATTGAACTTAAGAAGATTGTTGAGAAGAATGTTGAGGATAACATTAATAAGCAATTTGAAGATTTCTTAGGGGGTGAAGAATAATGTTACGTGTTATTTTTGCGATCGTGTTTTGGACAGTTGTAATAGCTGCTATTATTGGTTTAATAGCTATATTTGGTTTGCCATTACTTATAGGGACAGTAGGTTTGGCCATATCCATAGCAGTTGCAGTTGTAGCGCTTATCTTGTTCTTGATATTTATAGTGTTTATCATCGGTTAAGGAGGTTATTATGGAAGATGTAATAGTGGCCCTCTGTTCAACTATGGAGGATGTGAACAACTTAATTAATCATCAAAAGGAAATTAGAGATGATACTTGGCACATGAGCTCTGTTGACGTTTGTGATATTGTTAAGAGTGAGGTAGAGACAGTAGAGCAAGTAACAAATAAGTGGGATCCGGTTAAGAAAACCACAACATACAATTATATTTTTCTTGTTGTATTAACATTTCAACAAGACGAGGAGTATTTATGAACAATTTCATAAAAAACAATGATTTTACAATAATATGTATACTTTTATTTTCTTTTGTCGTTGTAGCATTCTTTTCAGTATGGATTGATAAGGATATTTCACGGCTTGAAGAACAGTACATGTTATTAGCTGAGCGTGACGCAATCAATACAGCCAGGATTTCTCAATTATATTACTATTATGAGGATCATGAGGAGCGTGTTGGTTATGTCGAGATGATGACAGGATATCAGCAGGAACGATTGGATTATTTATCTGATTCACTAGCGGAATTAAGATCAGATAGCACAACACGTTTCAATGATATTCTTCATGAGGTGTCTGGGTTGAACGAAGCTTTGGAAGAACTATCTACTGTTCAGATAAAGCTTCCAACAACCTGGAAAGGTCCAAAGATATCTAGGACTTCTGGAGTTGTTCAGGGTCCATCAGGTAGAGAAACATACTATAATATGGATATGACATATTGCATTAATCGTATGCGTTCTAAAGGATATTCTTCTAAGGATTACCCTTATTGGGTGCGTGACGATGGATGTAAGATGTTAGGCCCGTATATTATGGTTGCTGCCAACTTTAAGATTCGACCTCTTGGTACTATATTAGAAACCAGTAGGGGTTGGGCCATAGTGGTTGACACTGGTGGATTTGTTAAGCAGTTTCCAAGAGGAATAGATGTCGCAACAAATTGGTAATTATATTTTAAAGGAGTGAATTGAAATGAATACAATAGGTGATAGAATAAAAGAGATAAGAAAACACACAGGTATGAAACAAAAAGATTTGGCTTCATATTTGAATGTGTCATCAAAACAAATTTGGTCATATGAAACCAATGCTTTAATGCCTCCTATAGAAAAAGGAGTATTAATTTGTGCCTTATGTGGATGCTCTATTGATTATTTATATTTTGGTACTAGAACACACTTTTATGAAGAAGGGTTTAAAGATGGTTATAATAGATGTCGAGAAGATATTGAAAAATTTTTAATAATAAAAAATAGAAGCATAGTTTCTCTAAGAGGAAGTGAATTGAAATGAATGAAGAAATCAAACCGTGTCCAAAATGTCATAGAAAGCCAAAGATACAACCAATTGACACAGAAGGTATTTATGTTCAAATTTATTGCAATTTATATTGTTGTGGTTGGCCTGGGTATAGTATTATGGGGTTTAAAGAAGAATGTATTAAAGCATGGAATAAATTGTGTATAAAGGAGGAGAATTGAAATGAAAGTATTTTTTACAGATAAAAAAGTAAAATACGAGTATAATAAAGCCTGTAAAATTGTTATTAAAAAAAATAATAAATTATCTTGTATTGATATGACTATTGGATATTTTGATGACGATATGGAATATCATGAAGAAATTGGTGAATTACCTGATGGGGGTATTATAATTGAGGAGAATTGAAATGAAGGATAATTATGAAGTTATATTTAACAGCAGCTACGGTAACAAGTCTATTACTATAGAAGATCAAGCTTATATGAATTTATCTAGGGAGGTTTTGATAGTAAATATTGATGATTATAAGGATAGGATACGAGCGTATAATTCATGTGCTAGAAGCGCTGATAAAACGGTAATACTGCTCCTTCCGACACTTATATTTTTCCGTTCTTCTATTTGTAGTTCTATGTTGGAATTACTTGGATGTGGGGGGTATCGTGATGATTATGATTTATTAGGTAAACTCGATAGATTATATAATAAGAAGGGTCTTAAATATGATCTTACAAAAGCATTCTCGACAAAAGAAGGTATGCAGAAGAATCTTAGAAGAGTCCTTAAGGTTTTAGGTATACCTCTTAGAGATTTTGTTAGTTCTTATTGTGATAAAGTATCATACACACAACTATCAAATGTATTATGGGATACAAAGAGAAATTCATTGGAGTTGGTAAAATCAAGAAAACCAGATAATATGAGTGATTCAACGTATTTATATTTGAAGTTGGGGTTGAAGAAAATGTTTGAAGATAATGGTGTAGGCGATATGCTTAATTTTGAGGAGGTATAATTATGATGAACACAAGATTTATGTACAATTTTAAGAAGGTTGGTAGTAAGTATGTTCCTGAGACAAACAGAGCAAATTATGATGATCTAAAAGAAAGTTTTAAATCTTATAAAAAAGGTGATGAAGAATGACAAAAAAGGGAATCTGGAATTTTGAAACAGAGTATGTTATAAGAATAGGAGCAACAGATAAACCTCATAAAATATATAAAACAAAATGGGATTGGATTTTAGTGCTTAAGTGTAGTATTTGTAATTATATTTATTCAGTTCCATTAATTACAGATAGTGAGGATCGTTTAATAAATGCTCCTAGTTATAATTTTTGTCCGTGTTGTGGTGCAGATATGGAAATGGAGGAGAATAGGAATGACAACTCAGGAACTTGAAATTTTAATATCACAGACAACAGAAAAAATTTATCGCACCTCTATAGATAATAATTTTACTAACGCAGAATATAATTATTTTATACATAGCATTCTTTATAATATAGCAATCGGTTTAAATAATTCTGCTTATAAAACAATGAAGAATGAGATTGGTGGCGATTAAGAATGACACTTAAAGGAACTATTAAATATCATAAAAAAATTGCAGAGGAATTTAGGAAAGAAGCTGAACGAGTTGAATATAAACCGTATGTTATATACTACTATAAGTGTGCTGAAGAACACGAACAACTTGTAGAGTGGTTGACCGAGTTGGTTGAGTTAAGAGAAATGAAAGGGGCAAACAATGAGTGATTTAACAGCTTTGATTTGTGATTGTTGCGGTGGTCAGATAGACAGAGAGACATTAACTTGCAGGTCTTGTGGAACACAGTACAGGCAGAAGAGTAACGGCTTACTGGAGATTATTCAAACTGACAGACCTATTAGGTTCATCGATGAGGCGGTAATCATTCCCCGATTTGCATTAGAGACAGACCCCGAAAAGGCTATGGAGTATTCGGTTCATAAGTTGGCAGAGAAGTTAGCAGAGCGAATATTGCCGTTAGCCGAGTGGGTACAAGAATATTCACCTAAAGACCAATCTTACTATCTGAATATGAGAATAGGTATAGCAGAGAACAGGAGAAACCCTACAAGATATTTTAATGATAGGTGGACAGAGTAATGACTAATGAAATGACAAATTATATACCGAGAACTACATATAATGGTGAAGATTGTCTTATTATTCCATTAAGACAAATAATTGATTTTACGATTACCAGTAGTTCTAACGCTGTTCCAGAAATGGAGCTTAGAATTAGAGGAGTGATGAAGAATGAATGAGAAATTAAACTACGGCTTTGATATTAAAGTTGATAAACATTTTGAAGGTATGTGGAGTTTTGGAAGTGGCATAAGTCATTTTTGTGGTGAAACTTATCTGTTTATCAATTTTGCAAAGTGGAGTATTAGCATAGGTTGGCTTATGAAATGCAGTGAGGTGAAGAATGAATTTTGAAACATATTTAAGGGCGGTACTTTATATTAACTTGACCGAGGTTAAAGATGAGATAAAGGAAAACATCATTAAAAAGATTTTGGAGTATAAAGCACCAACAGTTGAGCTGGTAAAGTTGGATGATGGTTCTGTTAAAGAAAAGATGTGTTCATGGTTCGTGGCAAGTCCGACAGAAGTAGTTAAAATTGGTGAACCTTTACCTAATTCTGATGAAATAAACAAGGCTTTAGAAAAAGGTGAGATTTATAAGAGAGGCTATGAGGATGCAAAGAAGGAATATTCAAGACCGCAAGGAAAGTGGAAACGCATTATTGATGAATACAATGATGTCGAATGTCCATTCTGCGGTTTTCAAGAGGACGGCATTTACTATAACTTCTGTCCTTGTTGCGGTGCAGATATGATGAAAGGCAGTGTGGAATGAAGAAAATAAAATTTAAGATTGCTATTTTGTTTTGCTATCTTGCAAAGTATCGTATTTTTGCCCCGCTGACAAAAATGGTATTTTAGAAAGAATGGATTTGACATTTAGAAAGGAATGATAAAGAATGAGTAATGCAAAGAAATGTGACAGAATAACCAAAAAAGATATAGATGAGGAATGGGACTTAGCAGAAAAGACAGGTAAGAGACAGACTTGGTGGGTTTATCCTGATTATCAGCATGAACCTTATAAGAGATTCGTAAAAAGTTATACACCTGCTTTAGCCGAACTTGTTAGAAAACGAAATCAAGCTCTGTTACATCTAGGTTATAGAATAGAGCCTTTTTTAGGAGAAAAACAATGAGTGCGATTAAGAAAATTAGACCGAGGGCATACATAGAATGAACAAATTGGTTGATGATGAATTTATCAAACTTATTTTGATTGCATTAGTTTGCCCTATGGCATTGCCATTGGTAATTGAAGACTGTGAGGAGGCAGAGAATGAAACTGATAATTGATATTAGCAAGAATGAGTATAACGATATTATTGAGCAGGTGAAAAAGTGTGATTACCCAGATATGGGGTTGGGAAAAATTATCGCAAACGGTACGCCTTACAACACGACAGGCGATGCTTGGCAACCATTACCCGATCCATATAAGAAAGACGGTGCGGAATGATTGAGTTTGACGACAAGGAAATTCAGAGGGCGTTCAACGAATGTCATTTTAGGCAAGAATATTGCGGAGTGGATATATGTAGTGGTATGTGTCAACCTTGCGCAATAATAATAGAAAAAGGTCAATGTCAAATGCTTGCAAAGTATTTCAGCAAGCGGAAAGGAGTGGAAGAATGAAACTAATAATTGATATTGACGTATCACTCGAAGAGTTTAAGAAGATTCAAACATTTAATATTAAAATGATGGATAGTAAGATTACACACAAAGTTTATGAGGCTGTTCAGAATGGCATACCAGTTTCTGATATAACAGATGAACAAATTAGTGACGCATTTCAAATCGCAATAGCAAATTATTGGGAAGAAAAATCAAAATATCTAACACCACCGCCAACACCAGCACAATGTCGAGATTGTTCAAATGAGAAAGGGGTGAAGAAGAATGAAATTGCTAATTGATATACCAGATAAGGATTACGAATTTATCAAAAACGCACAAGTTCTTATCAGTGGTAGGAGAAGTGGTAAGCAGATAGAGTACAATATGATAAATGCGATCAAGAATGGAACACCGCTTCATTTAGTTACTAACGCAGAAGATGCAGAGGCTTATCCAATAAATCAAGAAGATAACAGCATTAGATTAAAGGCTATTAAGAGATTAGGCTGATGATGAAAGGAGTGATGAAGAATGAGTAATGCAAAGAAATGTGACAGATGCAAATGTTTATATGAAGTATATAGTGGAATTGAATTACAATCAAAAGGGAACAAATATAATTCAATATATTTTTCAAATGGATACAGAGATAAATATTGTGACTTATGCCAAAACTGTATGAGTTTTTTAATTGATTGGATAAAGAAAGGCAATCAAGATGGAGACAAAGAATGAAAGTAATTGATTACATTAAATCAGGTAATGTTATAAGGTTATATTTTGGTTATGACAAAATTAAAGATTGTTATTTTGGAGATGATTGGGATGATATTCCTTATGAACATAATTCATCTTTAGTTTATCCAATTTTTATAAGAGGGTATTATGATATTGCATTCCCACTTGAATGTGTAGTGCTAGAGGCTTCTTCTGGATATTCTAATTCTCCATATAGTAAAAATGATCTAAAACGACGGATAACCCCTTGTCTTAGTATAATTAAAGAAACAACACCAAACGGTATAATTAATGATGGTTTTTGTTATCATTTTACAAACGAGTGTTGGCATTATGATGAACAATATGATATTTATTTTAATGATAACATAGATTATATTAAAAAAAATATAAAGAAATTTGGTGGTCATATTATTAAATGTGAATTATTTAAAAGGCGGTGATGAAGAATGAGTGTTAGTAGAGATGTAATAGCCAGAGTTAACAATGTACCTATTGATTATGCCAAGTGCGAAAATTGTTATTATAACAAAGGTGTTATCATTGGAAATGTTATAAATTGCTCATTCTGGAAAAACAACGATTTTAGTATTAGCAAAAATGATTTTTGTTCCTTTTGGGTAGATAAGAGAGGAGAAGAAGAATGACTATTTGTGTATCGTTAAATGAGTTTATCAGAGTGGCTACAGGTTGGATATATGAACTTGCACCTTATCATAAGCCAAGGTTCATTGACGAAATCGTGGACGAAATCATAAAGCGATTTAAGACAAACTGCAAGAGTATAGGAACAGACTTCTTTTATTACGAAGTAGAGTTAAAAGACCTGTACAAGTTTATTGAAAATATCTTAATGCCGATAGACAAATTTAGAGATTTGAATTTATCCCCACGAGAATATAAGCAAGGCATTGATGTTGATGACCCTAACAGACCTAAATTTCAGTTTGTGTCTGGATTTGATGGTATTCCCAATGATTACAATTTTGTTGACCTTGACGCTTGTATTCAGAATATCTTTGTATACTATGAGCATGTTGCATATAGACAATGGGAATATGGCGAAATAGACATAGGTAGGCTTTCAGAATTTAGGGAAGAGTATTCGCGAGGAGAAGAAGAATGAGTAATAGCGAAGCAAAGAAGGTGCTTGAGGATATGTTTATTGACAGTACAATTCACCCATTGAAGATAGCAGAGGCAATCTCAAAGGCAATAGAGGCACTTGATATTGTTATGACTTTCGAGGGTGCAGATATGAGGAACGGAGAAAAAGAATGAGCCTAAATAGAAAAGAATTATCAGAAAAACTTGATATTCCAGAAGAAGAGATAAAATGCGAGTCTTGCTTGAATTCTGAACCATATGTTTGTGACATTATATATTGTACAGAGTTTAAGATGCCGACTCCTAGACATTCTTATTGTGGGTTATTTAAGAAGGAGGTATAGTATGGATTTATTTGAAGATTACATAGATTTTACAAAATCTTTAAATAAAAACGTAAGGTTTTATAGAGAACATGTTAAAAATAAATATGATAGTCTTCATATTTATTTTCCTAATAATTATGGTGTAATGGTTATTATAAGACCTGATACATCTAAATTAAAAAAGCTTGATTGTGCCGTTATAAAATATTCGAATGAATTTGATTTTTGGATTTTATCAGATAACAAAAAACTACAAAATATGTCCATGAACATCGAAACAAAAGATGATATTTTTAACTTAATTAAATTAATAAAAGAGGTTTAAATGTATAAGTATATATTATATTTTAAATACAAAGGTATAGATTATTTGCCTTGGAATATGGAAATATTAACAGATAAAAACATTAGTTTAAAATTAATACCAAATAATGGAGGATTTAGTTTTGATACTGTTTGGGTAAATACTAGTGAAATACTTATGATCAAAAAGATTGAGATTAAGGAGGTATAGTATGGATTTGAGCGCATATGCAAATATTGATATATTAGATAAGGTTGCTGAGGCTAATCATATATCTGTACCCAGGCTCAGGGGTTACAGATTAATGAAGTTTGAAGATAAGGTTGACCTCACAGAGTGTTTAGAAGGAATAGAGACTTCTTGCTGTGAAGAACTTGTCGAGTGTTCTTGGATCCAGGACGGCTGGTATACATACAGTCCTACGACCGATAGAAACAAGAAAAAGTATATGACTTGGCATAAGGAAATTAATACGCGTTCTGACGGCTCTACGTACCCCAGTATCGTGTTCGATGAGATAAAGTGGGAGAAGATACACGGAAAGCATAGAAAGGCCTTAAAACTCGCAATAAAGCAGAAAAAGAAGAGTATCCTTGCACAGTTTGAGCTGTTTAACCGATTCGCCGGCCGAGATGATGTTCTTTATATTCATACACGTATCGGCGGAAATAACTGGACATATTACGAGGGTAATAAGACTGTTGCTACCCAGCCGTGGTTTTTAGGCCGTGCTGATGACTGTTTTGATTGCACTTATTGTGATATCTATGCTAAGATTGATCCAGAAACAGCAAAGGATATTGAGAATCCTTATTCGAAAGTAACAGAGCAGATAAGTGAGGTATAGTATGACTCTAAAGGATTTTCTTGATGTTTTATATTGTTGGGAAGGTAATATAGCGGTTTATAATAAGGAATATAAACATCTTTTTGATTTTTATTATCCTAATGAGACATTTCTTGGAAAGTATTTGTCTTGGAAGATTGTAGCTATTACCCCAGCTTATCAAACAACTAATACTATTGTTTTATTACCCTTGATAGATATTGTTATTACGGAGGCATAATATGGGAGTATATTCTAATGAGTTAGCACCGAATCTTTACAAATCATATTTTGAATGGTTTCATAATTATATGAATAAGGTTGGTGCACCTCCTGATAAGAAAGATAGAATGGAGGCTTATAAATATTTCTATAAGTCTGATCTTGAAGAGTTTGATCTTTCTGAAGATGAATTGGTTTATATTTGGAAGGATCAGAAGGAAAATTCTATAGTCGGTGTTCATGAGGAGTTTATGGATGTATATCTTGACAATGGCTGGGAACCATATGATTGAGGTTATTGTGTTTCTGTTCGGAGGTCTGATTATATTTACAATTATTGAATGTGTGTCAGATCTTATAACAGAATGGCGAGACAGACATGATAATAGGAGGTATAAATGATAGAAGTAATTAGAACAAAAGAGATAAAACTTCTTGATATTAATCACAAGAAGGATCTTAGTGAACTTATTAATGAAGAAGTATCTAATATTGATGAGTATCAGACAGTTCATGAAATTAAGTATGTTGTAACCCCTGATGGTTGGAGATATGCTTTAATTATTTATAGTAAGACTATCAATAATGATGATTTGGTTTGTCAGAGAGATTCTTATTATATGGACTATGCTAAGGCAGTTAGAGGTACTTTGTTTGAAGGAGGTATAAAATGACTTGGTATGATATTCTTTGTGTATGTGTTGCTGGCGGGTGTATTATTCTAGCCGTTGCTAATTTGGTTATTCTATCGAGAACCGGCAGCAGTATATTTTCGATGAAGTGGGGGAACCGTAGACACGATGGAGCTATTCTGATTAATGATAATGCGTCAGCGTTCCCTTGGCAGGTACATATTGATATTCCATTGGAGGAAATAAAGAATCGTGACGTATTAACCCTGAAGGTTATTAATCAGGATGTTAAAGAGTTAGAAAGAATTAAGGAGAAAGAGGAGGAATTAACATGGAACAGAGAGTAACAACTAACAAGGTAGTAGTTGATGGAGAGACTAAGACAAATTACGATGGTGTATATTATGGCAATAAGGATATAAAGCGTAAGATATTTTATACATGCAACCAGAAAAAGTGCGAATCATGTAGCGCTAAGAATGGTGAGTGCATGCATACAACAGATATTAAGTACGCTGCTCATTATTTTAATACACCTCCGAACAAGACTCTTGAGAAGCACTTTAATAAGGAGTATATGATTCTTGATGAGCCGACTGTTATATTTATTGAAAAGGTAGGTGAGGAGAATGGCTGAGAAGATAGTTAAGTATGAAGACTGGTGTAACAAATGCAAGTATTACAAATCAAATCCAGATAACGATGATAATCCTTGTAATAATTGTCTTAGTATTCCAGTAAACATGGACTCGAAGAAGCCTATATTTTGGCAGGATGGCAGTAAAAAGTGAAGAAATTCCGCATGATATTTTTATCCTATAATAGGAGATGAATTTTCGTCTCTTTTTCTTTTAATTCGCATGAAAATATTATGGTATAATAGGATCATATAGAATTGGAGGTAAAATATTATGTTAAATGATGAATTTAAGAGTATGATCAATGATGAGGAGGACACCTTTGATGGGATTCTTCCAGGTGATTTGAGCCCTATCGAGGCTGAACGTGTTTCAGCGGTCGGCAAGGTGTCGACACTCTGGGAGGATTCCGTCTGAGGGTTCCTCCCTCATTTTTTTTTTTACATTATATTTTTAAGGAGGTATTCTATTTATGTATATTAAAAAGTCAACTTTAAAGTTAATTGGTGAAGTTGTAGTTAAAGTTGTAATATTTTCATCTGGTGCTCTTATGACATTTTATGGTATAGAAACTATGAAAAATGTTGTATCTGATTTTATAAAGGAGTAACTATATGGAATTCAATGATATTTGTAAAAGAGGGGTGAAATGGGCATCGGACCATTCCCCTCAGATTTTTACAGCTTTAGCTTCTGTTGGTGTTGTAGTGACTGGTGTTTTGTCATTCCGAGCTGGTATAAAAGCATCAAAGATATTGGAGGATAAAAGTGAAGATTGGAGAGATACTGATCCCGAAGATTCTGAGACTAAGAGAACTATTATATTTGAAACTGCAAAAGAAATGGCTCCGTCTCTTATACCTGCTGTTGCTGTCGGTGTCTTTACTATTGTATGTGGCCTTAAGTCCCAATCAATAAATAGTTCTAGAATTGCAGCTCTTTCTTCTATTGCTGGAATGACAGCTAAACAGCTTAGTGATATTAATACTGAACTTGAAGAGTCATTTGGTAGTAAGAAGGCTAAGCAGATAAGAGATAAAGCAATGCAGAGAAGATATTCTCAAGAGCATCCTAATGACGAACAGGAATGTAAATATCTCATAGATTGTGGCGGTGATGTCCTATGTTGTGATATTTACGGAGATGTATATTTTATGTCAACGCATGAAAAAGTACGTCAGGCTATTGAGAATCTTGGCTATCAGTGTGCTGATGAGGGAAAAGTGACGTTAAATGACTTATATTTGAAGCTACAGATCCCTCCAAAGGATTGGGCCGAGACAATTGAATGGAGTTATAAGGATCTTAGGTATGAAACTGATAATTTTGGTGTTCCTATTCCAAAACTTCCGATTGAGACTACAACAATTATGGGATTTAATGACAAACCATGTTTAGGTATTCGTTATGATTTTAATTATTAAAGGAGAAAATGTATGAGCTACAAAGATTTTGCTACATCAGAAATTGATATTTTAAGAGCTAATATTAATAATATGCTTGAATATATGGATAAGAATCCAGATGAATTTGATGCTGATACTATAGGTACAGAGTATGAACATGGTTTAAAAATGCTTTATATTCTTGATGCGGTATATCGTACTATTAATAATCAGTTGCCTTCTGATATTACTAGAAAGGATGGTGTGTATTTTGCTGGTTTGCTTAAGGATATTTTTAATGGAATACCATTGAGTGAACTTCATTCATATGAAGAGGCTCCTGACGAATGGATTAAGTGGGAAAATTGTGAAGTTAACACAAGATATTCTAATTTTGTTAGGAGAATATTAAAGGTTGTAGATGCTGATGGTAAAGAGGTTGAAAAGATATTCTATACTGATTATACAAGGTATAGTTTGTTTGACCTTATAACTAATAAGAGTATTAATATTGGTGATACGGGTGTTGCAGCACAACTTATTAATATGTTTGATCAATTATATCCTATTACATTCCCTTATAATGTGAGGGATGATAAGATTCGATTTTACATTGAACTGTTTGATGTAGCACTTCAAGACAATGCAGATCCTGTTAAGACTCTTGCTATATCATGTTGTAAGGCTATAAATAGTGGTGCTGTTGATAGGATCTATCGTTTCTTTGATATTACTTCTGGGGTAATGAAAGAAATAGATGTAAAGACATACACCACTAGAAGACAGATATTTGACAAGCAAGCAGATGACTCAAATAACGAGTAATTCGCACAAAAATGTTATGCTATAATGAAGTAGTAACTTCATAATAAAAATAAAAAATAGGAGGTATTCGAAATGGATACAAATGCAGTTGAGAAGATCATGGACGCAACAGAAGTGGCAATCGAAGAAGCACCTAAGATGATCGAGGTAGCTAAGGCAGTAAAGATCGCTGTAACAACCTTTGTAGCTGGCGTAGTAGCTGGTGCAGGAGGAACTATCATAGCGAAGAAGATAAGAAAGCCTAAGAATGTCGAGGTAATCGAAAAGGTGAAGGAGGACGTAAAGGAACTCAGTGAAGATGCGGAAAAGATTCTTGGAGAGGAGTAATTGTATTTAGGAGGTGATGAAAATCATCTCCTATTTTTTTTTCTATATTTTTTAGAAAGGTGTTTAATTAAATGGCTACAGTAAGAATTAATAGTGGGGGTTCTAATGACAAAAAGGATGCTTTGGTTCCTGTTGTGGATAAGGAGCAGATTATTGTTCAGAAGAAGTCATTAGGAACTAAGTTCGCCGATGCTTTTATATCCGATGCAGCTAAGGATGTAAAGGATTATATTATAATGGATGTAATCATACCTGGTATTAAGGATACAATAATTAATTGTATGGAAATGATATTCTTTGGTAATACATCCAATAGACGTGGAAGGCGTTCATCAGTTGGATATTCTGATAACACATCATATAGAGCATTCTATCAGTCTGAATATGATGGATATGGAGCACCTAGAAGGAGAGACCGTCGTGATAGAAGATATCGAGATGATGAACGAGAATTTAGCAGAGATCAAATTGACTATCGAAACATTGTTGTCAGAGATAAGGACTCAGCTAAAGAAATTGTGTCAATACTTAGAGGACGTATTGAAAAGTATGGAGAAGCTACAAAGGCGGATCTTTTTGAGCTTATTGAAATCTCATCGACCTCTGTTGATAACAACTGGGGATGGACAGATACAAGAGATATTGGTTTGAGAAGAGTATCAAATGGATATCTTATTGATGTAGCAGATGCAGAATATTTGGAGGACTAAATGACTAATTATATTTACCAATTAATAGCATTTATAGCTGCTATAATAATGTATACTCGTGGTGATTATAAGGTTATGGCTGTATGGTTAGCTGCATGTGTAATATTTGGTTTTAATGGAGTTATAGCAGATTATATATACCGAAAGTTTAAGAAGGAGGATAAAAATGGGACTGTTTAACAAAATTGGAAATTTCACTAAGACACATTCTCCAGAGATATTATTGGGATGTGGTATCGCCGCTGGAATTGGTACAGTTGTACTGGCTTGTATAGCCACAACTAAAGCAGGTGATATTCTCGATAAGCACAACGAAGAAATGGAGAAGATAGAGAAGGCAAAGGAAGCTGTAGTAGAGGAGGGGAAGCCTGAAAAGTATACCGAAGAGGATATTAAGAAGGATAGGATGATTGTTTGGAGAGATACATCAATCGGAATGGCTAAGTTATATTGGCCTGCAGCAGTAACAGGAATAGCATCTGTTGCTTGTGTTTTGGCAGGGCATAAGATATTGGCTGGTCGTTACGGTGCAGCTACAGCAGCTCTTGCACTTACACAGGATATTTTTGCTAAGTATCGTGAACGTGTTGTAGCTGACGCTGGTATTGATAAAGATAGGCAGTATTTTTATGGTAGCAGAATCGAGAAGAAAGCTATTGAAGAAAAGGTAGTAGACGAGAATGGTAAAGAGAAGATAGTTAAGAAGGACGCTGAGTATATTGATATTGACGTAGATCTTGCGACTGGTGCTACTAGAGTATTTGGTGAGTATAATAGTGACGGAAAGAGGAATTTTGAATGGGATCCTGATGTTGATCTTTGTCTTAGTATGTTACGAGCTAAGCAGAATTGGTGGAATGATGTTTTCCGCACAAGAGGCTATGTATTTCTCAATGAAGTAGCAATTGATTGTGGGTTAAATCCTACTCAGGCTGGCCAGGTTCTTGGTTGGAAGTGGGAAGAAGGTAAATATATTGACTTTGGTTTGGGTGATTATAGTGACCCTCAGGTAAGAAGATTTATTAATGGTAGACAGGATTGTCTTATTCTCCATTTTAATGTTGATGGTGAGTATAGTCCTGAGGCAAAGCTTATTGAGGCTGAGCCTATTATTGGATTGTTAAAGGAGTAAATGTATGAATAAAGAAGTTATATTTGCTAGTTTGATCGGTTTAGCAGTAGGCGGAGCAATCGGAGGGTTCTCCGCTTATGCATTTACTAAAAAGAAGTATGTCTCTATACTCAATGAGACTGTTGACAACTACGAGAAGTTGCTCAGCGAGGCCGAAAGGCCTTTTGAAGATGACGTTCCCGACGAGTATAAGAGATATATTCCTAAAGATGAATCAGATACTTCAGATAATGATCATAAGATATCTGAAAAGGATAAGGAGATCATTAAGGAGAAGCTGAGATATAACAATAGTAAGACGATCTCTTATAATCAGATGTATAACACACCAATAAAGGATATTATTGATGCACAGGCTGAATCAAATGAAGGAGAGCCCGATTCTGAAGAGCTTGAAGAAAGCGAAGAGGAGGAGGCTATTGAGAAGTCTGTAAATATATTTGAGGCTGTTAAGAAGAATGTTGGAAGGAGTCCTGTTATAGTATCTGAAGAAGATTATAATGATATTCTTGACAATCATAGTGATGTATGGAATGTTGATAATCTATTTTTATACAATGATGGGACAGTTACGACAGAGGATGATAAGGTTATTGATCCTGAAGAAATTGAAAGGACACTTGGCGGGACGCTTGAGAAGTATGATTTTCTGAATAGTAGTGAAAAGACAATTTATGTTAAGAACTTTGAATTGCAGACTGTATATGAAATAGTTAAAATCAATAAACCTTTCATCCCTAACTGATATTTGTTAGAGGAGGAGTAAATACTTTGATTAATCTATGGGACGAGTATTGTGATTGGCTCCTTGGTGAGGTTGGATTTACTAATGGTCATGCTTTTGATGGTCGTCGTGTTCCTACGGGAGCCGGCGGCTATCCAGATGACTATTATATTTTAATGGAGGAGCTTCATAATATTGATTTTAAGTTTGTAATTGAGCGTGACGAAAGTAGATTAAAGGACGGATTGGCGTTACGCTATGATTTTTTTGATGATTATCCTAATATTTCTGGTGCTAATTTTACTAAACCTTGTAGTGTTTTAGAGATGTTGATTGGGTTAGCAATTAGGATTGATAATGAGTATATTGGAGATCCTGGCAATCCACATCCTGAATACTTTTTCTGGGATATGATACATAATTTAGGACTTGATATTTATGATAATGATCATTTTAATAAGGAAAATGTTAGAGAAAAGGTCCAAATTTGGATGAATCGAGAGTTTAAAAGTGATGGAACTGGATCTATATTTAAGTTAAAAAATGTCACTTTTGATTTTAGAAATGTTGAAATTTGGCAGCAGGCTATGGCTTATCTTACTGAAAATTATTAAAAATGTAAGAAAAAAGAGACATTTTATGACATTTTATGTCACTTTTTTGTCACTTTTAAAAACCCGGAAAGGCCCGTATTTACTGGGTTTGCGGGTATTTTATGTCACTTTGTCACTTTTTATTTTTAACTAATATATAGAAAAATTAAAAATATATAAAGGAGTTGAAAAATAAAAAATTTCTGACATTTTGACATAAATGCAAAAATCGGTAAGGAAGGAGGCCAAAATAGTGAATGTATGATTTTTTTGAAGTATGCGTTAAAAATAATAAAGGTAAATTTATAGTTTATCCAGATTTTTTAACGGATGTTAAGTCTAAAGATTTAATGATACGTGGTAATGATTTTTATGCAGTGTGGTTGGACGATAAGGAAATATGGTCAACTAATATTCAAGATGTATGTGATATTGTAGATAAAGAATTATACAAAAAAGCAGATGAATTAAAGAAAACTTATGATGAAATCCAAATAGAAGTCATATTATTAAAGAAATTTAATTCAAAGAAATGGGTAGAATTCAGACAATATTGTAAATCACTTCCTGATAATTATCATCCTCTTAATAGGAGTATTATATTTTCTAATACAAATACTAAGAAGTCTGATTATATTAGTAAGCGTCTTGATTATCCTCTTGAACAGATAGAAACACCAGCATATGAAGAAATTATTAGTACATTATATTCTGAAGAAGAAAGAAGAAAAATTGAATGGGCTATAGGAGCTGTTATATCTGGAGACAGTAAAAGTATTCAGAAGTTTATGGTATTTTATGGCCCACCTGGTACTGGTAAATCAACAATACTGAATATTATACAAATGTTATTTCCTGATTATTATGTACCATTTGATAGTAAGAAGCTAACATCTAAAGATAGTTTTGTCTTACAGATGTTTAGATCAAATCCGTTAATAGCAATTGATCATGATGGTAGTCTTGCTAAAGTGGAAACAAATACTAGATTAAATAGTATGGTTTCTCATGAGTATATGGAAGTTGAAGAAAAGTTCAAATCACCATATTCTAGTAGATTTGATACGTTCTTATTCATCGGTACAAATGAACCAGTAAAAGTAACAGATGCAAAGTCTGGTATAATTAGAAGATTGATTGATATTTATCCAACAGGTAACAAGATTGAATTTAATCATTATAATGAATTAATGGATCAGATTAAATTTGAGCTCGGAGGTATAGCTTATCATTGTCTTGAAGTATATACATCATTAGGTTCTTCATACTATAATAATTATATTTCTACAGAGATGATAGGTGAAACAAATGATTTCTTTAATTTTATTGAAGATAATTATGAGTTCTTTGCAATTGAAAACCCAAATGGTGTATCATTGACATCTGCATGGAATAGATACAAAGACTATTGTGAAGAAGCAAGAGTTCCTTATCCTTTTAGTAAAAGATTATTTAAGATTGAACTTAAAAATTATTTTGATGAATTTAAAGAAAGATATGATTCTAATAATAGGAATATGTATTTGGGTTTTAAAAAGGACAAGTTTAAATATGTTCCTTTAATAAGTCCTGAAGATATTCCTAAGAAAGAATCTTGGCTTAAATTTAATAAGAGTAAATCTTTGTTTGATGATATTTTTAAAGATTGCCCAGCTCAATTATGTAATGAGTCAGGAACCCCATTAACAAAATGGAGCGAATGTACAACAGTCTTAAAAGATATTTCTTCTGGAGATTTACATTATGTTAAAGTTCCAAAGAATCTTATAGTGATTGATTTTGATATTAAGGATGAAGAAGGTAACAAGAGTTATGAGTTAAATTATCAAGCTGCTAGTAGATGGCCACAAACATATGCTGAATTAAGTAAAAGTGGTGCAGGAATACATTTACATTATATTTATGATGGAGATGTTGAAATGCTTTCTCGTCTTTATGATGAGGATATTGAAATAAAAGTATTTAAAGGTAATTCTTCATTAAGAAGAATGCTTACTAAATGTAATGATATTTCAATTGCTCATATTAATTCTGGGTTACCTTTGAAAGAGGAAAAGAAAGTGGTAACAGAAAGTATTATTAAAGATGAGAAACACCTGAGAGCAAAGATAATTAAAGCTCTTAGAAAAGAAGTGCACCCTGCAACTAAGCCTAATATGGATTATATTTGTATGGTCCTTGATGAAGCTTATAAATCTGGAATGAAGTATGATGTAACAGATATGGCTCCTGATATTCAGTTGTTTGCTCTTAATAGTACACATCAAGCAGACTATTGTCTTAATCTTATTAATAAAATGCATTTTGCATCAGATGAAGCAAGTACAAGTATTAATGGAAAAGATGATATGCCTATTATATTTTATGATGTAGAGATCTTTCCTAATGTATTTATATTATGTTGGAAGAAGATAAATTCAGATAATGTAATAAAGATGATTAATCCATCACCAGATGATATTAATAGTTTAATTAAATATCGCTTGGTTGGATTTAATAACAGAAGATACGATAATCATATTTTATATGCTAGATTGATGGGCTATAATAATGAGCAGCTATATAATCTAAGTCAAAGAATTATAGCAGGTGATAAGAATGCATTCTTTGGTGAAGCATATAGTTTGAGTTACACTGATATTTATGACTTTCTTAATTCAGGTAATAAGATGAGTCTTAAGAAATGGGAAATTAAACTTGGTATTCACCATCAGGAATCATCATATCCTTGGGATCAACCTTTAGCAGAAGAACATTGGGAAGAAGTAGCCGGATATTGTACAAATGATGTAAAAGCAACAGAAGCAGTATGGTTTGCTAATCAAGAAGACTGGATGGCTCGAGAGATTCTTGCCGATCTTTCTGGTTTGAGTGTAAATGATACAACTAATCAGCATACAACAAAGATAATAGTTGGTAATGCTAAGAAACCTCAAGAAGAGTATATTTATACTGACTTATCAACTATATTTCCTGGTTATGAGTTTTCTCCTTATGGAATAGATAAGACCAAGTATAATGATGGAACTAAGATTGTATCTGGTAAGTCTTTATATTTAGGAGAAGATCCTGGAGAAGGAGGTTATGTATATTCTGAACCAGGTTCGTATACAAATGTAGCACTTCTTGATATTGCTTCTATGCATCCTCATAGTTTAATTAGACTTAACATGTTTGGAGATAAATATACAGCCAAGTTTAAAGAGCTTGTTGATATTCGTATATTGATTAAACATGGAGAGTTTGAGAAAGTTAAACAAATGATGGATGGTAAGCTTGCTAAATATCTAGACGATCCAAAGCAAGCTAAGAAATTGGCTAATGCATTAAAGACAGCAATTAATTCTGTTTATGGATTGACTAGTGCAAGATTTGAAAACAAACTTAAAGATCCTAGAAATATTGATAACATAGTTGCAAAGTATGGCGCTTTATTTATGATTAATCTTAAACATGAAGTTCAGAAGAGAGGATTTACAGTTGCTCATATTAAGACCGACTCAATTAAGATCCCTAATGCTACTCCTGAAATTATTCAGTTTGTAATGGATTATGGCAAAGAGTATGGATATTCTTTTGAACATGAAGCAACATATGAAAAGATGTGTTTGGTTAATGAATCAGTTTATATTGCTAAATATGATAGTGAAGAACATGATTTTGAATTATCAACTGGTGAAAAAATAAAGACAAGTTGGACAGCAACAGGAGCACAATTTGCTGTTCCATATGTGTTTAAAACTTTATTTACTAATACTAAGATAAATTTCAAAGATGTTTGTGAAACAAAATCAACAACCACATCATTATATTTGGATCTTAATGAATGTTTGGGGCCAGATGAACATTTATATAAGTTTGTTGGTAGAGTTGGATCATTTGTTCCTGTTAAGCCTGGAAATGGTGGCGGTATACTTTTATATTTGAAAGGTGAGCAATTAGTTTCAGTTACAGGAACAAAGAAAAAAGGTAAAGTAAGTAAAGATGAAGAACCATGTTATAGATGGCTTGAAGCTGAATCAGTAGATGATAAAAAGTATACTGATATTTTGGATGAGAGGTATTATCGAGGATTAGTCGATGATGCCATTGAAACAATTTCAAAGTTTGATGATTTTGAGTGGTTCAGTTCTTGAGCCACTCTTAATTAATTTTATTTTAAAGGAGAAAAAATATGTCAGAACAGAAGAGAGTTAGTAACATTACAATTGAAGGTGCTAAGTTGATATTTAGAAACTTCTCTGGTAAGGTAACAGAATTTAACAAGAATGGTAATATGAGTTTTAGTGTTGTTCTTGATGATGAACTCGCAAAGCAGCTTGAAGCAGATGGATGGAATGTAAAGTATAGAAAGCCTAGAGAAGATGATCCTGATCAGTATCGTCAGCCATTCCTTCCTGTAAAGATTAAGTTTGGTATGTATCCTCCTACAGTAGTTATAATTACAAGTAGAGGAAAGAAGAGACTTGATGAGAATACAATTGGTCAGCTTGATTGGGTTAGAATTCAGAATGCTGATGTTCAGATTAGACCTTTTACATATCCGGCAATGCAGGGAAGACCAGAAGGTATTTCTGCATATTTGAAGACTTTGTATGTAACAATTATTGAAGATCCTCTCGATACAAAGTATGCTGATATTCCTGACATTGATGTAATGCCTGGACAGATCGAACTTCCGTTTGATACATGATTTATATTTAAGGAGAAGATATGGCTATAGAATTGCGAGATTATCAAGTTGAAGCTATAGACAATCTTAAAAACGGCTCCATCCTGTGTGGTGGAGTCGGCTCCGGTAAATCTAGAACTTCACTTGCATATTTTTATACAAAAGTATGTTTTGGTAAACTAAGAATAAATGGCGAAGGACAATCAAGACTACCTTTATATCCTAGAGATCTTTACATTATTACAACTGCTAAAAAGAGGGACTCAAAAGAATGGGAAAAAGAATGTTCCGAGTTTGGATTATCAACGGACAATGATATTTCAATATGTCATATAAAAGTTACTATTGATAGTTGGAATAACATAAAAAAGTATACTAAAGTTTATGGAGCATTCTTTATATTTGATGAACAAAGAGTTGTTGGAAAAGGTGCTTGGGTTAAAGCATTTTTAAAGATAACTAGAATGAATCAATGGATTCTTGCCTCTGCAACGCCTGGTGATAAATGGGAAGATTATATTCCTGTATTTATAGCTAATGGTTTTTATAAGAATAAAACTGAATTGTCTAATGAACATTTTGTATATGATAGGTTTGCTAAATATCCAAAAGTTAAAGGATATATTAATGAAAACAAACTTAGAAAATTCCGTAATGATATTTTAGTTCATATGGAAGATGACAGAGTAACAGTTAGACATAGGGAAGAAATTAAATGTAATTATGATAAAGAGCTATACCGAAAGATATTTAAAGATAGATGGGACATTTATGATGATTGTCCTATACAAGAAGTAGGAAAGCTATTCTATTTGTTAAGAAAAGTTGTTAATTCTGATATTTCAAGAGTAGAAGCTGTTGATAATATAGTAACAAGATTTGATAAAGTAATTATATTTTACAACCATAGCTATGAACTTGACATTTTGAGAGAGTATTGTTCAAGTAATGAAATACCGTATTCTGAATGGAATGGGCAAAAACATGAAGAAATTCTCGATACTTCTCGTTGGGTATATTTAGTACAATATACAGCAGGATGTGAAGGATGGAATTGTATAACAACTAATGTAATTATATTTTACAGCCAAAGTTACAGCTATAGACAAACAGAACAAGCGGCTGGTAGAATAGATAGAATTAATACGCCTTTTACTGATTTGTATTATTTTTATTTAAGATCCAGCTCACCAATTGACTTAGCAATAAGAAGAGCGTTAAAACAAAAGAAGAACTTTAATGAAAGTTCATTTAGATTGTAATAGCAGTAAAATTCTATTATATTTTTTATCTCGCGTCGTAATCTTACCCTATAATGGAGAGATATGGATACATACGGGACTTGGCAAGTCCTGTTTAAATGGTTGGCCTAATAGCCATTGTATCTTCTCTTATATTTTTTCGGAGGTGTTCTTATGGCTGAATCTAAATTTCAGAAGAAGCTTATTAAAGATATTAAAGAGCGCTTCCCTGGCTCTATTGTGATGAAGAATGATCCAAATTATATTCAGGGCATTCCAGATCTCACAATACTTTACAAAGATAAGTGGGCAACATTAGAAGTAAAGAAAGATGAGAAAGCAACACATAGACCAAATCAAGATTATTATGTAAAAGAGATGAATGATATGAGTTTTTCTGCATTTATATTTCCAGAGAATGAGGAGGAAATACTAAATGATTTGGAACGATCATTCAAAACAAGTTCCTGAAGGAGCACATGCATTTTTAGGAGCAAGTAAATATTCTTGGCTTAATTATGATGAAAGTAAATTAATAGAAGTATATTCTAATTTACTTGCAAAAGAAAAAGGAACAGAATTACATGCTATAGCATGCTCCTTAATAAAGAATAATATAAAACTTCCAGCTTCTAAGAAAACATTAAATCAATATGTAAATGATGCTATTGGTTTTAAGTTAAGTCCTGAGAGAGTATTATATTACTCTCCTAATTGTTTTGGCACTGCTGATACAATAGGATATTCTGATAAGAAAAAGTTTCTTAGAATTCATGATTTAAAAACTGGAAAAGTTCCTGCTTCACTTCATCAGCTTGAAATTTACGCTTCTTTATTTTGTTTAGAATACAATATAAAACCTGGTGAATTAAATGGAATTGAATTAAGAATCTACCAGAATGATGATATTTTGATAGGTAATCCAGAAGCTGATGATATATTACCAATAATGGATAAAATAGTAACTTTTGATAAGATAATTATGAGAATCAAGGAGGATAGCCAAGAATGGATGTTATAAATAATGATATTTTACATAGTGGCGTAGCTCATGATGAGAATCCTCCTGGAAGAGGTTCTGGTCGTTATGCTTGGGGATCTGGCGAAAATCCAAGACAACATCAATTTGATTTTCTTTCAGAAGTTAGTAATCTAAGAAAAAACGGATATTCTGATGAAGAGATTGCTAAAGTTCTTATAGGTGAAAAAGCAAAACCTTCAGAATTAAAAGCAATGATATTTAGTAGTGTAACAGTATCAAATTCTAAGATTAATGAAATGAGAAAAAGTGGAATGACTGATTCTCAAATAACAGAAGTTATATTTGGTCCAGGTTTTACTGTAAATGATTTAAAGGCTAAAATGGCTATTGCCGATAAAAGAGAAAGAATGGAAATGGTTAAATTAGTAACTGAAGAGTATGCTAAAACCATAACCGATGCAAATCCAAAAGGAAATAAATCGGAAGTAGCAAGAAAGCTAGGAATAAATGAAAGCTCTGTTAGATCATATTTAGATGAAGCAAAAGCTTCGAATGGAAATAAATATTGGCAAACAGCTGACGAATTAAGAAGAGCTATAGATAAAAGTGGAATAGGAGTAATTGATGTTTCAAAAGGAACTGAGATATCTTTAGGAGTTACTGATAATACTAAAAAAGTTGCTATAGCATTACTTCAAGAAGAAGGATATGTAAAAACATGGGTTCAAATTCCACAAATGGGAACTCATGAAAAAACAACAATGATGGTATTAGCTGCTCCTCCATCTGAAGGAGAAAGTTATAAAGATGTTATATCTAAAGTTCAAAAGAATAAGTATGATATTTCTTCTATTGATGACTATTCTCCAGATGCCGGTATTTCATTTTTTGTTCCAGAATATCCTTCTAGTATGGATTCTAATAGAATCTATATTCGTAAATCATCAGAAGGTGGTAAGGATAAAGATGGTGTTATTGAATTAAGAAGAGGTGTTAAAGATTTAAGCCTTGGAAATTCGCAATATGCACAAGTTAGAATTGCTGTTGATGATAGTCATTATATGAAAGGAATGGCTATATATTCTGATGATATTCCTGAAGGTTATGATGTCGTTTATAATACAAGTAAACCTGATGATTGGCCAATGATTGGTCCTGATAAAAATAAAGAAATTTTAAAGAGACTTAAAGATGATAAAGATAATCCTTTTGGAGCAACAATTAAAGAAGGCGGTCAATCATATTTTGAAGATCCAAAAGGAATATATGTTAAAGATGGCGAAGGTTATAAAAAGGCAAAGAAATCAGACCAAGGAAAACAAAGATATTCTCTTTCTCCTATAAATAAAATAAATGAGGAAGGTGATTGGGATACTTGGTCAAGAAATTTAAGTTCACAATTTTTATCAAAACAGCCATTAAAACTTATAAATCAACAAATTGATTTAACAGTTGCTTCAAAAAAAGCCGAATTAGATGAAATAATGAACTTAACGAATCCTGTAATAAAAAAGAAGCTTCTTAGTGATTTTGCAGAACAATGTGATAAACAAGCTGCCGATTTATCTGTTAAAGGATTCAGAAATCAAGCATTTCAAGTTATATTACCTGTTACTGGTTTAAAAGAAACGGAAATTTATGCTCAAAATTTTAAAGATGGTGATACAGTTGCTCTTGTTAGATATCCTCATTCGGGTATATTTGAAATTCCTGTGTTAACTGTTAATAATAAGAATAAAGCTGGAAAAGATATTTTGGGCAATGCCAAAGATGCCGTTGGAATAAATCCAAAAACAGCAGCTATATTATCTGGTGCAGATTTTGATGGAGACACAGTTGTTGTTATTCCTATGAAATCAAATAATGTTAATGTAAAATCTAGAAAACCTTTTAAAGAATTAATAGATTGGGATTTTCATGATATTTATAGATTGCCAGATGATGCTAAAGCTCCTGCTGAAAGAACAAAACAACAAGAAATGGGTAAAGTAACAAATCTTATTATGGATATGACATTGGCCGGAGCCGAAGATGAGGATATTTTAAAAGCAGTAAAACATTCAATGGTTGTAATTGATATGGTTAAGCATCGACTTGACTATAAACAATCAGAGAAAGATAATGATATTATAGCTTTAAAAAAGAAATGGCAAGGAACATCAAGAAACGGTCAGCCAAAAGGAGCATCAACTATAATTACAAGAGCTAAGTCAGAAGCACATCCAAATAAAAGAAGAGAAATTACAAGGGAATCAGATATGACACCCGAAGAATTAAAAGCTTTTAGATCTGGTAAAAAGATATTTAGAAGCATTGATCCTGAATTAGCCAACTTAATTAAAACAGAATCTCCAGAATTATATTCTAAGCAAGTAGCTGATAAGTTAGGTATATCTGAAAGTCAAGTGAAATCATATATTGGTGACCGTGTAAGAATAAAAGATCCAGCTAAAATGACAGAACAAGAATTAGCTATATTTGAATCGGGTCATAAAGTATATCGTCAAACAAAGCCAAAGCCAAGGCAAGAAAAAATACCGACAATGTATATTCATGATGATGCCATGGATTTAGTAAGAGACCCAACAAATGCAAAAGAAGTGGCATATGCTAGATACGCAAATACATTAAAAGATATTTCAAACCAGGCTAGAAGAGAATATAGATCTATAAAACCAACAAAAATAGATCCAGTAGCTAAGGAAACATATTCTAAAGAGGTAGCCGAGTTAAATAGCCTATTACGGGTAGCAAAATCGAATAGCCCCCGTGAAAGAAAAGCACAGAGGCTTGCTAATAAGATAGTAGCTGAAAAAATAAAATCAAATCCTGAGCTAGAAAATGATAATGAGCACCTTTCTAGAGAAAAAGGTAGGGCTCTTAATGCTGCTAGGGCTGCTGTAGGAGCAAAAAAACAAAAGATTGTGTTAACAGATAGACAGTGGCAGGCGATACAGGCCAATGCCCTATCAACTAATACTGTTACCGAGATACTTATGAACTCCGATACAGATAGATTTAGAGAATTAGCAACACCTAAGAATAGAGTAGGTCTATCTAATGCACAACTAGCCAAAGCTAAAGCAATGATCAACACTGGAATGTATACTAATAAAGAAGTTGCTGAATCATTAGGAATCTCAACATCAGCTTTGTATAAGTATCTAAATGAAGGAGAATCATGATTATGACAGATAATGATTACATGCTTACTACTTATGACAATCCTTACAGTCCTTTCACTCAGTTTGAGTTGTGGTTTAAGTTTGACATGATGCTTGGTTACGATTCTTGTACACTTCTAAACAAAACATCAGCAATCAATACAATTCAAAGTGAAGAAATTAATGAAAAAGATTCATTGGATGCTATTGATTACATTGTAAAACAAAATCCTTTGATCTATAGAAAAGTTTTGAAATCGGACTACCCTATAGAGTAGAAATTTTTTTATAGGCAGGGGGGTCTTCTTAAATTACACCCCCCTCCTCAAT
>Ga0247610_10001422_pt1 | contig 29809 bp, 34 predicted proteins | sample 174DNAGHGhighgp2_FD_193483 | JGI IMG/M metagenome (GOLD analysis project Ga0247610, IMG submission 193483) | Sheep rumen microbial communities from Palmerston North, Manawatu-Wanganui, New Zealand - 1742 DNA GHGhigh gp2 | ecosystem: Host-associated > Mammals > Digestive system > Stomach > Rumen...
TATCAATTTTGTCGGCCAAGAGCGATGAGAAGCCATTGACGTTAGGAATGCCGAAGATCTTGTGGAGGCGGCCCTTGCGGAGGTCGCAGTCTACGAGGAGAACCTTTTTGTTAGCCTGAGCAAAGCTAATTGCGAGGTTGGAGGAGATAAAGCTCTTGCCTTCACTTGCGTTTGCGCTAGTGACGAGGATAGTCTTTAGGTCATTATCGATATTACTGAACTGAAGATTCGTACGTAGGGATTTGATGCTTTCGCTGACGATAGACTTTGGATACTTATCTACAAGGAGTTCGTCTCCGTTTTCGTCGATATCGATATCAGACTTAAAGATTTTGCTTGCGATAGGCATGCTGATCTGGCTTTCGAGATTCTCGGAATATTTAATACTATCGTCGAAGTAATAGATGACGGCAGCTAGCGCAACTACGCCGAAGATTGAAAGGAGCGCGGCAATTGCGGCGTCGCGAACGGTCGTATTATTGCTCTGTGCGGCGTTAGCCTGTGCGGCATCAATGACACTGACGTTGTTGAGCTGGTAAATATTAACAATCTTCTTCATGAAGACGTCTGCGATCTTGTTCGCAATTTGAGCTGCAATTTTATGGTCGCCGTCTTCTACGGTGATCTTGATAATCTCAGTTCCTTCTACGGCAGTCACAGTGACGTGTTTGCTGAGACTATCAGCGGTTTCACTAAGGCTAAGTTCGCTGATAACCTGATCGAGGACAAGCTTACTCTTGATGATCTGAGAATAAGTAGAAACGAGCTTCTGGCTTACGTTAATGTCGTTGAGGGTGTTAATAGAAGAGTTATTTGCGTCATCGGCCTTCTGGGCGAGGACGATGGTCGTGCTGGTGCGATAAAGAGGCTTCTTGACCTTTAGATTATAGAAAATACTGCCACCCGTAGCCAAGATAGCAATAATAGCCATCGGTAAGATGAATTTCTTTAGGTATTTTAGGAAATCCTTTATATCGATCCCATCCATTAAAAAATGCCCTCTTATAACACAATTGAAATAATATTGCTATTATTATAGCACAAAAAGCGGGCAAAGTAAATACCATGCCCGTAGTTAACAGATTATTTCAAATATTCTGCAATCTTTGCTTTTGCTGCGTCGATGGTCTCTTGGTTAGGGATCATGACGTAGAGATTCTGGCTACCCATGGAATAGGTTGGCATTGATGCGCCAGTGCCATCAAGGGAGATGGATTCAACCTTCCAGGATTTGAGCTCAGAGAGCTGGAAACGTGCAAAGTCGGTAATCTCATCATAGGAAAGGCTGGTCTCGAAGCTGCCTTCTGCGGCCTTCATGATATCCATCCAGCGAGTGATGTAATGTGGGCTGGTAATCTTGTCGATAAGCTTGGTAATAACCTGCTGCTGGTTTTCGCCGCGATGGCGGTCGCCTGCTGTGTATGCGTAACGTTCGCGTGCGAATGCGAGAGCACAGTCACTGCCGACATGCTGGACGCCTACGGTGAACTTGCAGGAGCGGTTGGTCCAGGCGGTGAACTTCGTATCGGAGTCGATATCAATGCCGTCAACCTTATCAACGATCTTGATGACGGTATCAAAGCTAACCTTGAGGGTGTAGTTGATACTGATACCGAGAAGATCCTCGATGGTAGTCTTGCTCATATTGATACCGTAAATACCGGCGTGAGTGAGCTTATCCTTGGTACCGGTGGTGCCGTGGAGCTGGACGTAGTAATCGCGTGGGATGGAGACAAGAAGAATCTTGCCTTCAGCTGGGCGAACAACTGCGACAATGTTAACGTCGCTACGTGCGGTCTTGCTGATACCGTTGCGGCTGTCGCTACCGGAGATATAAAGCGCAAATGGCTGCTTTACGACATCGACGCGGTTAGCTTCTGCCTTAGCTTCAACGCGGACGGTGAATTCATAAATAACCTTGTGGTTGGTTGCAAATTCGTTCTTGTTCTCTTCCAAAGTGTCAATGTAGCTGTCTGCGAGAACAATTGCCTCAACCTTATTTTCGGTGACGCTAGCAATCATGGTTGCGAGGTCGGTGCTATCCTCTGCGACGTACTTAACGGTGTCTTTGAGGGTGTTCTTAGCCTTTTCGCAATTTGGATCGGTAGTAAGGAAAGCGACTTTCTTTGAATCTAACTGCTTTACGTCGCTAATTTTACTATCCTTGAGCGCGAGAACCTTGTAGGCCATATCTTCATAATGGTCGCCAGTAATCGTCTCAATGAAGCTAGTTGCCTGACCAATGTACTGCGCGCCAACGACTGCTGCTGCGGAAATAATGACAGATAGGACGGAGAGAATGATTCTTGGGGCGAGTCTGGTCTTTTTGCTGATGATAAGCTTGTAAACAGTGAGGAACTCCAAGAGTGCGAGGATGGCGATAATGACGCTATTCTGCCATGGCTGGAGAATATTTAGCTTGATCAATGTATAGCTGAACCATGCGCTAGCGCCGAGCTGTGCGGCAGCAAGGATGGCCGAAATAATTATTGCAACTTTGTTGCGTTTTTTGCTTGTTTTATTCGCAGTTGATTCTTTATTCATAGGTTAAATTATAGCATAAAACGCTGGTGTTTTTGCTTTTGGCAGCAAAAAACCCGAGATAAACTCGGGCTGTTTGCTTGGTGCTGGGAGTAGGAGAGCGCAACTCTTCGAGTTGCTATAGACTCAGGGCGTCGCCTCGGAAAACGATGAATAAATCCATATTTTCTCTCGGCTCCTACTTCGTCCGAACCTACGGTTCTCCTCCTACTCAAGCAAGCAAAAATCCCGAGATAAACTCGGGCTGTTTGCTTGGTGCTGGGAGTAGGAGTCGAACCTACGAAGGCCGAAGCCGGCAGATTTACAGTCTGATGCGTTTGACCACTTCGCTATCCCAGCAAAGTACCTACTTATTTTAACACAAGCAGGTGCTCATTTCAATAAATGTTTTAATTGGCTGGTTCCAGCATTGCTTCTTGGAACGCTGTTATTAAATCATTGTCAGCTTGGATGTTTGTGCTCCCGTCCATGTACCAGTCATAGACGCTATTATTATAGTCTGTTGCGATCCATTTCTTCATGAACGTATACTTGTTTGTATTGCTGTCTTTGTGGTCATAGTAGCGGTTACGATCCGGTCTACCGCTTAACGATGTTAGTTCATAATCGCGATCCATAGTCTCTGAATCTACACCAAGAATTGACTCTATTAGCCAGGCCAGCGTTCCGGTGCGGTCTGCGCCGTGAGAACAGTGGAAATAAACGTTTTCGTGGTTATAAGCGACTTCTTCCATCAAATTGGTAAATGTTTTTCTGGTCATTTCGTAATTTGTCATGCCGGAGCCTGAAATACTCGAATCGATTACGTCATCATTCTTGAAATTGTAGTGGAGGAGTGGGCGTTTATAGTCTGCTTCACTGTCGCTGAAGTGCTTACCACTAGTTCCGTCGTTATAGCGGAGGTCAAACTCTTTCGTCATTCCTAGTTTTTGGAGCTCGGACACATCGCTATCGGTTTGTAGATATTCGCCACGAGTTAACTTTCCGTATTTAATCTTGCGGCCGTCTTTTCCGGTGAGACCGCCTAGATCTCGGACGTTTCTGGTTTCGGATAAGGAAAGAATCCTGCGTTCGCCGGTTGCTTTGACGTATCCATAAATGTTACTATCAGAAGCCGACTCCCAACGATAGATGGTGTCCGGAATCATGTTTGTAATTGTGCCATTCTGGATTTTTAGGTAATTTACCTGGTCAAGCTTGTCTTTATTATCGTTTGATAGATAGACGTTGATGTCTTCAGTTATGCCCGTATCGTAGCTATTTGGGCGGTCGCAGTAATTCGTGCCTGCGTCGCTATAATAATAGTCATGCCATTTACCAGTAGAGGTGCTCCAGTCCTTCGAGGCATCGTGCGCCGTGTTCATCTTACATTGATGACTATCGAAGTTATTTTTAAGATTAGTCCACAAGGCGGTGTTAGTCTTTGTGTTATCCCAATCGGATATATTTGCGAAATAGTCTTGTGTTGCGCTATTTAGAATATTGAATTCGACGATTTCATCGGAAGAATGAGCGCTCCAATGGGCATAATAGGTGAGGTTGCCGTCTGGGGTAGTATCGGCACTAATTTGATCGCCGCCTACTTTCTGTGTGAACCAGCCTAGAAAATCGTAGAGCGGTTTGCTTGCGGTTGGGAGTTCGCCGATTGCTAAACCCTGATTGATTACTCTGCTAGCCTCGGATGCAGTACCACCGTTGCCGTCAAATTTGATTAAGTATTTCGGCGCAGCCTGGGTGAGGTAGAATGTTTTTCTGTCATTATCTTTTGTGATGACCGAATTGGTTTCGATTGCGGAGATCTTCGAACAATTTACAGAGTCATCTGTAATTGTCGGCGTGTTAGAGCCACTAGCTGTTCCGATTGCTCTAGTTTCGCCACTTATTGTTCCGTCATAGAAGCTGTAGCTATTTTTAGCGATAACTCCATATGTCGCGCCGCTGATTGTTGGACTCGAAGTATCTACTGATCCATCATTGGCACCTATGACCATTGTGCCATCTTCGTTGTAGACTGCATATAGCGTATCGGAAGTAATGGTGCCTCCGGCAATAATTAAAGTACCGTTACTTTTATTATGGATAGCTGCTCTTTGATTGTTATGTGACGTGATTGATGGGTTTCCGGATATTTCTACTCTCCCTTTTTCGTTATATATCACTTGCCTTTGAGCTAACGTATCGAATGTCCCGCCCGTAATTATCAGAGTGGCGCTTGTTCCTGTATTATCGATTGCCCCCTTCGTTTCGGTTGTTGAAGTATCTAGCATGGTTCCGTTTTTTATAACGACTGAGCCCTCATTTTTCATCACTTGACCATTATAGCTAATGACGTGATCTCCGAAATCAAATTCGATGTTTTTTCCGGCAGCAATCTTTAAAGTCTCGTTGACGTCTTTAAATAGAGTAATTGTTTTCTTTGTTCCGTCGGTTGGGGCCTTATTGATGGCTTTCTGAAGTGAATCTTGATAGCCGTCGTCTCCAAAGCCGTCAATATAGGCGACAGCATCGCGTTCTTCCCAGATTGCATAGAGTGTTCTGCTCTTTCCGGTTCTGTAAATATCGCCAGCTTTACCAATGATGTCGTCTGCGAAATCAGTCGTAGACCAGCCGGATAGGACGTAGCCTGTCTTTGTCGTGATTGGTAAGGTGATATCTTCGCCTCTATTATTTGTAATTGGAGCAACATCTGCGCCTCCTTGAGCGTCGAAGCTAATCGTGTAGGTGGAGGCAGATGGTTGCTCGATAAGATCAAGCGGTACTTGAATGACGGGGCGAGCACTGTTGTCACTGTTTGGGCCTTTAGATGGCACCTCTGCTTTCTTAGACGTAGTTTGAATACGATAATACTTGTCTGTCGACTGTTCTTTATGGAACCAAATACCTGCGCGATATTGATCATCATTTGTTTTTGGTTTAACGAACTGCGTGCGTTCTGCTATGAAGATACAATTCTTCAATGTACCGCTCGCGGTGAAGTTGGATTCGTTGATGCCGCATGCGCTAATATAATCTGCTGCTGTAATGAAGCGCGATATATTGCCGTCATCATACTCAACTAGACTACTATTGGTCCAGTGCGTCTTAGATGGTAGGCGCGTAATTGAAGTACCGTAATGTTCGCTTAGCGTGAGATCTGGCTTATCTACGTCGTAGTTGCTGTAGTAGATTAATCTCGCGTTCGTGCCGTCGTCGGCTAAGTAATAGAAGCGTTCTTGTTCTGGGTCGTATGTGCCGTCGCCGTTTACGTCGCAGTCATATGCGTTGCCTGCTGCGGGTGCTTGGTCATCTGGGATTTTGCCGTAGGTGATTCGTCCTTGCTCGATGAGGCCGCCATTGACGCCACTTGAAGTGAGGCCAGAGCAACCATTTGTTCCGCTCTGTTCGCAGGTTTCTACATGTAGTTCTTCTGCTGCGCGGCAGACAAGCGCGTGGGTTTCTTCTTCCCAATGTGCATAGAAAGTAGTGTCGATTTCGATTACGTCTTCGGTAGTGAGTGGGTTTTCGCCTTCACTCGTGAACCAGCCAAGGAAAGTGAAACCGGTCTTTTCTGTTGTTGGGAGCGGATTAATCTTGCTGAATTCGTCAATCTCCATATCTTCGACTGGAGTGCCGCCGTCAGTTTCGAATTTGACAGTAACTTTCTTTGGCGTAACGGTTACATTGATGGTAATTCTCTCATGAGAGCGATTGCCGGTAATATTAACCTCTGTCGTGCCTGCGGCGACGCCGGTAATGCGGCCGGATGCGTCGATTGCTGCGATGTTGTTGTTATTACTTGAGAAGGTATAAGGTTCCATGCTGCTATCTGGAGTGACTACGATATCATGAGTACCTTCGCGAACGATACTTACGTCTGAAGTATCAACGTCGGCGTTGGTGATGTCTTTAGTCCAATGAGCATAGAAGGTAGTTTCGCCGCTAATCGTGGTGTTTTCGGCGATTTCGGTGCCTTCGGTTGCTTCAGTAAACCAGCCGTCGTATAGATGCTTTGCATAGCTGGTTTCTGGAAGTGTGCCGACTTTTTGGCCTTCATCAATTGTTCTATCTGATACCGAAGTGCCTCCTTGCGCGTCGAAGTGGACGGTGTATTGAATAGGCGTTACAGTGACTTTAACTTGTTTGGTCTTGCCAGATAGATCGCCGGTGAGAGTGATATGGGTTTCGCCTGCGGTTTGGCCAGTAACTACACCCTCGCTTGTTACGGTTGCGATTGCGGTGCTGTCGCTAGAATAAGTAAATGCCTCAAGTTCTGCTTTGTTTGTTACATTGATTATACCAGTAGATAGGCGGACAATAGAAATATCCTCTGCTGTAGCATTTGTAATATCTTTAATCCAGTGAGCGTAGTAGGTTGCATCTGCGTTAATGATGGTGTCAGTATCTAGTTTTTCGTCATTGGATGTAAACCAGCCAAGGTGTACGTAGCTGGTCTTTGTCGATTCCGGCAAAGGATTAATTTTACTGCCTTCATCGAAAGTCATGTCTGCTACTGATGTACCGCCATCGGTCTCAAACTTAATAGTTACTTGTTTCGGCGTGACAGCCACGGTGATTGCGAGTTTCTCGCCGGAGCGATCGCCGATGACATTGACGGTAGTATTACCTGCTGCTACGCCAGTGATCACGCCAGTATTGCTTACCGTAGCGATTGATTCGTCTGCGCTCTCGAAATGATATGCCTCGGTATTCTCGTCTGTCGTTACGATGATTGCGTGAGCTCCAGTGCGAACGATAGAGACGCTATTGCTATCAAGTGTTGCATTGGTAATATCTTTGGTCCAATGAGCGTAGAAAGTGATTTCGCCATTAATAACGGTATTCTCGTCAATTTGTTCGCCATTTTGCGTGAACCAACCGTCATAGATATAGTGTTCTCTAGTCGTTGATGGTAGAGTTCCGATTTTAGCGCCCTTGGCGATTTCTTTGTCTGAAACCGAGGTGCCGCCCTGTGCGTCAAAATGGACTAGATAGCTAGATTCGGCCCAGATTGCATAAAGCGTAACAGTGCCGCTTTCGGCGAGGTTTTCGGTGACATCTGCTTCATCGGCGAATTCTGCGCTAGTTGCGCTGGCGTTTCGGCTCCAGCCTGCGAATGTATGGCGAGCAAGAGTGAACTGATTTGCGTTTAGTTTGAATGCAGTGTCGTAGGTGGCGTTCTGTGAGTTCATTCCGCCGGTTGCGGCCTCATTATTCTTGTTGAAGGCGACAGTATAGGTGTTAGCCTCGTAGATTGGCTTGACGGTCTTGTTTGAGGTCAAAGTGAAGGTATTTGTCGTGGAAGTGACGTCATCGCTCCACTTTACGAAATGATAGCCGGTCTTCGCTTTTGCGGTGAGACTAATCTCGGTTCCGTAGCGATATTCGCCGGAAGGAGTTGAAGTCTCAATCTGATCTGCATCTTCCAGGGTGAGCTGAACTATCTTGCGGTTGTAGTTGTACTTGAATACGGTTTCACCGTTACCGTTGATTTTGCCGGTCTGCGTATCTGGTGAGACGAAGCCGTCGCTTGTATAGTCGATGACTGCTGGAGTTACTTCTTGGTCGGTGGTGCCGGTCTTATTTTCGCGTTCACGCTCGGTATAGCCGCTGCCAGAAACATCTTGCCAGTAATGAATGACCGTGTAAGGCGTATCGTCGCGTGGAGCGTAGTCTGTCTCGATATTGATAGTCTTGTCACTAATCGTAAAATCGATGGTAGTATCAGTTTTGCCGTCAATCGTTTCATCATTACTTAGCCAATGGCTAAAATCATAACCTTGTCGAGACTTGGCTTTGATAGAAATAGTGGCTCCATAGAAATATTCGCCAGACGGAGTGGTTGTCTCGATATCGTCGCCAAGAGTTAAGGTGTATTTATTGCGTGCGTAATTATAAGTAATTGTATTATCGCCATCGATAAGTGTGACAGTCTGGGCGCTCGGAGAGGTAAAGCCCGTGTAGCTCTTGACGCTCGGAGTAACCTTGTCGCCTGTCTTGCCAGCGCCTTCAGTTGTATCTACGGTCGTATAGTTCGTGCCATCGAGGCCCATTTGGCGATGGATTACTTTGTAGCTTACTTCTTTCGGTTCTGGGGTCGGCTCTGGGGATGGAGTTGGTTCGTCGCCTTTTGGAGCTTCTTCTGGCTTTGTGCTAGGTTTATTGGACGGAGTTACGGATGGAGTATCAGAAGAACTGCTGTCGGATGGGGCTGGCTCGTCTTTCTTGTCTGGGGTGACTGGTTGAATGTCGCCAGGAACTACCTCTGGCTCCTCTTTTTCTTCTTGATGATGAACTGGCTCGGTTGGGGCGTTGGTTGGGGTGAAATTTATTTCCAAAATTAAGAACGGAGCCGCAACCAAGGTAACTATAAATGCGGCATAGCTTCTGCGCTTGTTGACGCGATCTTTAGGGGTTGCTTCACGCACTTTTTTGTTGTCAGAATGAATAAGCGCAAAGGTCAAAATGATAAGCACGGCAAGAATAGACCATCTAATCAAACCATACCAAACACCTATATTAACAATGCCTAGCCCTGTTGGCAGCATAGTTTTTGTTTCTGACCTCTCTTAAATGTCTATGCTTATTATACATGAGCGTAATAAAAATGTGCAATAAAAAAATCGACATTTTTCATGTCGAGCTATGTATGGAGCCGCAAGTCGGACTTGAACCGACGACCTGCCGCTTACAAGGCGGCTGCTCTACCAACTGAGCTATTACGGCTTATAACGTTGCGTGCGTCTCTATTATTCTATATGATTTTGCGCTTTTTGGGAAGATTTTTCGTAGCGCTTGCTTGGGTTGGGGCTATGCGGCGCATTGGGCGCTTTGGAGTGACTTTCGGAGCTGCTTTTTTGGCGTTCTGCGCGGCTTTATGAGCCTCAATGCGAGCGTTACGCTTAGCAGTGCGGGCCTGTGTTTTAACGGCTTTCGCTTCTGCTCTAACGGTGCGGCGTGCGGCACGCTTTGCTGTTCGACTATTTCTAGCTTCTGCTTCAGCTTTTGCAAGTTGGAGTTTTTCAATGCGCTGGCGAGTAAGCTCTGCGTTCTCCTGATCATCAGCGTTTTCGTAGATTTCAAGAAGATGACGCAAAACGACCGTGTTTGGATTGAGGCCATATGCGGTTTCGAGCGCTTCTACTGCTTTATTGCGCTCACCAAGTTTCTCTAGAGCCTTTGCGTAGGCAATATAACGACCCGGCTGGTCGCCTTCAATTTCAATAGCCTGCGAGAATGCGATTGCTGCTTTTTCGTATTTTCCGGTTTCAAGATAAATAAGACCAACGTTGTGAAGCGTAGATGCGTTATTATCTAGACTCTGCGCGATCTCAAAGCATTCCACAGCTTCCTTGAAGTGCTTTTCCTTAGCATATAGGATACCGAGGCGATTGTAGGCAGCAGCGTTCCTTTCATCAAAACGCAAAATAGCGAGAAGGGCTTTCTCTGCTTTCATCGGCTTGCGTTCTTTCATCGCAGTCTGAGCAACGCTCCAGAGTTTTTTAACCTGTGGCGCATTATCTGTATTCTCTTCTTCCTCCTGCTGGCGCTGGTTCCAATTAGGGATGAAAAATACAGTGAACATCGTCAAAATAAGAATTAGCACTACAGCTAGCATGGATATATTATAGCATATTTGCTATGAGCTGTAATTTGACGTGGCCGTTTTGGTCAATCGCCTGCTCAGCAGCGATTAGTTGTTCGATTTTGCGGAGGAAGCCTGGATTGCCGCGCATTAGGTAAGATTTATACATTAAATCTATGCCACAGGATACTACTTGAAGGGCTGCTTTGCGCGGATCGTCTTTGTCGAGTTTCAGGATTTTCTCGACTACTTCTGGCATATTCTTTGCGGTTGCGGAGACATATTGCTTAGCTAGATTAAATACTTCCATATCGGCTTCCGGCGCCTGGTCTACTTTCTCGGCGGATGGGAGATAATAACAATTTGCACGTGAGCGGATGGTCGGCAAAATACTGTCCAAATCTCTGGTCAAGAATACGTAATGGACGTTTTGGCCTGGCTCTTCGAGGCTCTTCAAAGCATAGTTCGCGGCTTCTAGGTTCAGTTTATCGGCATTCTCTACGACAACAATGAGAGATTCCTCTTGTTTTGAATGACAGATCTTAAGCATTTCTTCAATCTGCGCTTTTTTGATTTCGCGACTCATTTTGCCGTCTTTATTTGGCTGGAATGTTACGTGGTATGAGTTTCTAAAGAAACTGTCGAAAGGGTATTTTTCTGGCAATTCAAAGATGGAAAAATTGTTTTTCGGTGCAATTTTTTCGATGTCGTTGGCGTTATTTAACTGCATCGCGGAAGCTTTCCGGCAATGGCGCCTCAAAGGTTACGCGTTGACCTTCCGGAATCGTGATTTCTAGTGTGCAAGCGTGAAGATACATGCGGTCGGCTTTTGGTGACTTTGGATTATATACTGGGTCACCAAGAATCGGCGTGCCGATATGTGCCATATGAATGCGTAGCTGATGCGTGCGACCAGTGCGAGGCTTGAGCTCGACTAGACTGAAGCGATCATTGCTTGCGATAACTTTATATTCCGTAATAGCTTCGCGACCATCTTTGTCTGGGATAAATGTAGTTGGTTTCTTTAGATTGCGCGTTAGTGGAACGTTAATAACAGCGTGTGGCTGCTTTGGATGACCGACGACAACTGCGAAATAGCATTTGTGGGTTTTGCGCTCAGAGAACTGCTTCTGGAGTTTAGCCTTAGTCTCGGCATTTTTTGCTACGATGATTACGCCGGAGGTATCGCGATCGAGGCGGTGGACAATCTCGCCAAAATCTTCAATTGCTGGCTCGTCTAGATAGGCGCCTTTTTTGATGGAAAGCATGCCTGCTGGCTTATTGAATACTATTACATTATCATCTTCGTATATTACTGGTGGGCGCTCAGAATTAGAGCTATCTGGAACCGTAATAATACACTTCTCTTCCTCTTCTTCGGATACTAGAGTATTTGATTTCTTAATAATCTCGTCGCCAATACTCGCGCGGCCGTCTTTAATGAATTTCTGAATGGTGCCGCGAGTGTATTCTGGATATTTTTCCAACAAAACCATATCAAAGCGACGTTTTGGCGTCTCCTCGGTTTGTTTTGGCGCATCAGGCAGGTCGCCATTGATGCGGCGCGACAATTCTGGTTTGCTGAATTTTTTAGCCATATATCTGTTATTTTAATATCTTTTTGCCCTTTTTGCGAGCATGAGCTTTTTGAATTGGCTGGTATTTACTGCTATTATAGAACTTTTGCAATTCGTTAAAAGCGCGGTCGTAATAGGTCTGGAAATTCGGGAATGCGCGCAAGATACGGCGTTGCTGCCAGGTCATAATGCGACGGCGTCGTTCATTGATAGTATTAAAAACTTTGCGACCTTTGCGCTCAAAGAATTGAACAACGCGACCTTTCTTGAGGATGTTCTGGTACTCGCGGAGAAATCTGTTGAAGCGTGCGAAGCTCTGGTTTGTTGAGATGATGTCTAGTGCAAAGATGATCGTGAGTAGAATTGCCCAGTTATTCAGATATGGGAGTTTGCGGATTAGCTCTAAAACGTGAGGCTGGAGGTATTTGATAGCAACAGAGCCGGCGCCAAAGCCGATGAAGCCGTATAGGCAGATCCTGCCGTTTATATTGAGCGGCCAGTTACTATAATCCCACCAGCGCGCTTTGAAGAGCTTTTCCATCGTATAGGATGTGATATATTCCAAAATGCAGGCAATTGCGCCACCAATAAAGAATAGCGCGACTGGATCGTTGATATAGCGCCCGACCGATAGGAAAGCGAGTGCTCCGGCGCCATAAATTGGGCAATACGGACCAATCAAGAAGCCGCGGTTTACGAATCTGTGCTCTTTGAAAAGGCTAAGCAAGTCTTCCCAGAGCCAACCAATGAAACTATAGACTAGAAAACAAAGAAATATTTCAGCAATTGTCATTTCTTAATCTCTTGAATTACTTCTGAATAGAAAGGCTTTGAGAAGGTCTCTTTAACGGCGCAAGCCTTGTCGGCGATACATAATAGAACCGCTTCGCGATAACGCGGTGGGCGGATATTCAATGGGAACATATGGCGCATGATCATATTTGCCTCTACGGGATTGATTGCGAACTCATCTGAGGCGTTTATGAGCGCCGTATCTGCGTGTCCGTAGGCGTGGTGCGCGTTCTTGTGGTCGTGCCAGTCATAATTGAAGTAATCATGCAGGAGTGAGCCGCGGACGAGTGCGGAATAGTCGTGTTTTAGAGGTGAGAGTTTTGCGAGCTTAACGCAGACACAAGCAACACTGATCGAATGCTCCATGACGCTAACATTGCCGTGCTGAATATTTTTGTCACTGGCAATGTAATTCGGCGAATCTAAAATATCGGCGCCATAGTAATTAATAGTATTGCGCATAATGCGCTTGCGTTTTGCTTTGCTCATTTTATCTACGTAAGCCGACGGCTTTTTGAACGAGCGCGAGCTTTGCGTTTGCAACTTCGTTCGCGTATTGTTCGCCTTTGGCGAGAACTTGCTCCACCTGTTCGTCGGAGATATTTGCGACTTTTTCTTGGAAATCTGCAAGGAAATTTTTGACGGTTTCAGCGACTTTGCGCTTGAGGTCACCGTAGCTGGTCTGCCCAGCCCAATCGGAGATAACATCTTGGATATCGCGGTCGGTTAACAATGCCTCGATAGTAAGCAAGTTGCTGATGCCAGGTTGATTTATCATATCAAAACGAATTACGCCTTCGCTATCAGTAGTAGCGGACATAATCTTCTTGTAAGCCTGCTCTGGATCGTCATTTAGGCTAATCTTAGACTTTTCATTTTCGCTGGATTTGCTCATCTTCTTGAATGGATCAACAAGGCTGCGAATACGGAGACCTTTCTCGAGGTGCATGAACTTGACCTGCTCTTTCTCTGGAGCCGGAATTGTGAACAGCTCGCCGAATTTATTATTCATGCGAGTTGCGATATCGCGGGTGAGCTCAAGATGCTGAAACTGATCTTCGCCAAGCGGAATATATTTCGCGTCGTAGAGCAAGATGTCGGCAGCCATGAGAATAGGATAGTTAAAGAGACCAACTGTAATAGCGTCTGCGTGTTCTTCGGACTTCTCCTTGAACTGAGTCATGCGGCTTGCTTCGCCGAAATATGTGAAACAGTCAAGAATCCAGGCGAGTTCGCTGTGAGCCGGCACGTGGCTTTGACGGTAAATATGAACGTTAGGATTATTGATATCTAGACCAGCGGCGATATAGTATTTAATACCCTTAATAACCTGAGCATAGAGCTTGTCATGGTTAATTGGAGTTGTGAAACTATGGAGATCTGGAACGAACATATTGATTTGGCTGTCTGCCGCGTGTTCGTTTGCTAGGTTAATCATTGATTTGTAGGCACCAAGAAAATTGCCGATGGTCGGCTCTTCGTTTGCGCGTACGCCTGTAAGAATTGTTTGCATAAGTATATTATAACATTTTTAGCATTTAAAAAGCACTGGTCGCAATAACCAGTGCTAGAAGATGAGCATTCAGCTTATTAAGCTTCCTGACACTCAATGGCATACGCCACAAGCTGATAGGGTGACCAGAACATCTCATAGATGTCATCACCCAAGAGCTTATAGAGACCCGTGAGTCTCGTTTTCTTGCGAGTCAGAAGCTCGTAAGCCTCGCGGTTTTTCCTCGATATCCTTTCTTTGAAAATCTTGATCTTCGTTTCCTCGATTTCGAGGCTACTTATATCCAGAATCATTACTGGGATATCGTAGGTACAGGCCATTTCAGATTTCATGGCCTGATGCTCGGCTTTGCTGAGGGCTCCAACATCCGTCCCGAAAGGAAGATACTTCCTCAGGATTGGATGCTCAGGGTCCGTGACTACTGTTTTAGCGGCAGCAGCCTTAGCTTTTTCACGCTTCATCTCCTGTTTTACGCCCGGGGCGTACTTAACAGGTCGAAGTTGCTGGTATTCGTCACCGTTCTTCTCCATACGAAGTTCACGGAGACAATCTTCGGCATCGCGGCGAGACATAGATCTCATCCACTTATTTACCTTTTGCTGCTCATATGAATTCATTCTCATGCTCATATAATTTCCCCCTTTTAAATGTACTAATATTGAATTATAAGTACTATTATAGCACAAGCGCTTTAAAATGTCAATGGCACAAAAATGGTGGAGCACAGGAGATTCGAACTCCTCACCTCTTCCATGCCATGGAAGCGCTCTACCAAATGAGCTAGTGCCCCAACTACCTTCATTATATCACAGATATGATATACTTTACTTAACATAAGTATAATTAGGAGAATAGAATGGAAGGAACTAGTGTCCTTGCTCAGAACAAGAAACCTAAAGCCGAAAAGAAGGCTGCTCCTGCGGCAAAAGCGCCAAAGGAAGGTGAATCTGTTTTGGGTGGCAGCAAGTCTGCCGACAAAAAGCCAATTACTTTCTATAAGAAAGCTTGGTTCTGGATTATCATCGCAGTCGTAGTGCTCGGCATTGCCGGCTTGATTGTTTGGTTGGTTATCCAATCTAATATTACTGCAGAAGCTATTGAAAAATATGGCAAAAACGCAAAGGCTGCAAGCACGGCCGTAGATGAATACGAGTCTGCTTACGCAAGTGTTTATAGTGATTCTGGCCTCTCTAGCTACTATCACTACAAGAACGATGACACTCGCGCATCCAAGATGCTCACCGAATGTATCAAGGATTATGATGTTGATCGCGAAACCTTCGATAATATCAATGATTTAGTCATTTTTGATGGCGAGCGCGCTGTTGAAGAATTTGGTTCAGGCAAGACCCGCGAACTTTCCGAGAAGTTCGAGAAGGCTGCCGAAAACCTTAAGAAAGCTAAAGCTGAGATCAGCAAGTGCGAAGAAAAGCTCAAAAAGGCTATTGAAGACGATTATGATATCGAATTCGGTAAGTTCAATATCATCAAGGGTCGTTACTGGGATGATAGCGAACTTAAGGTCACCGTTAAGAATACTAGCGACACCAGCATTAAGTTCTACTTCAAGATTGAGGCTCGTGATGCTGATGATAAGCTAATCGACAGCGATGCCTTCTATACGAAGACTCTCGATGCTGGCGCATCTGGTGAATATACTATCTTTGATTACGTTGCAAGCTCAAAGTATGAAAAGATGTCTGCTGAAGATGTAAAGTACGTCGTCGTAAAGGTTGAAGAAAACTAATTTAACCTACAAAAATACCACCCCGAAAGAGGTGGTATTTTTTTGCTCCCCAAAGCGATTAACGCTTGGAGAACTGTTCGCGTTTGCGAGCGCTGCGGAGACCGTAGTGCTTGCGTTCCTTTTCGCGAGGATCGCGCTTCATGAGGCCTGCCTTCTTGAGCACTGGGCGGAATTCTGGGAACTCAGTCACGAGTGCGCGAGAGATAGCGAGCTTGATAGCGTCGACCTGACCAGCACTACCACCACCTTTGACGACGATGGTAATGTCATATTCTTTTTGCTTCTGAGTAAGTGCGAGTGGATCAGTAATCTCGGCCATGAGAGTCTTGTTACCGGAAAGGTATTCAAGAGCTGGCTTGCCGTTGATAGTGATCTCGCCTTTACCTTTGTAGAGGCGTGCGGTTGCGGTTGCTGCTTTGCGGCTACCGTCACCGTAGGTATATTTAGCATTCTTAGCTGGCATTACTTAATCTCCTTTGGCTGTTGTGCCGTATGAGCATGCTCTGCGCCGTTGAAGACGCGGAGGCGAGCTAGGCGATCAGCTGCTAGTTTATTCTTTGGCATCATACCCTTGACGGCCTGTTCGATGGCGAGACGAGGATCTTTCTCGATAATTTTAGCCAAAGTAAGGTCGGTCAAACCACCTGGGAAGCCAGAGTGGCGGTAATAGTGCTTATCGGTCATCTTTTCGCCAGTAACCTTGATGTTCTTGGCGTTGATAACTACAACATAGTCACCATTGTCGGTATGTGGCGTATAGGTAACTTTGGACTTACCCATAAGCTTATCAGCGATAACGACAGCGAGCTTGCCGAGTGGCATTACGCTAGCGTCGATAATCCACCATTCGCGCTGAATCTCAGAAGTCTTTTGGCTATAAGTTTTCATTACTTACTCTCCTTTTTGACTTCGTCTTTGATCTCGTCAACGAAGGAAATAGTTGCCATCTCAGCGTTGTCGCCGCGGCGGAAGCCGGTGCGTTCAATCTTGAGATAACCGCTATCACGCTTAACCTGTGGGGCGATGACATCTACGAGGTAGTTGCCCATAGCCTGGTCGTCAAGACGAGCGATAACGAGGCGGCGGCTAGCGAGGTCACCTTTCTTTGCGAGAGAAATTAACTTCTCTGCTGGGCGGCGAATCTCTTTAGCTTTTGCCATCGTAGTATTGATAGATTTGTACTTAAACAAGGAGCGCATCAGACCGCGTGTTAGTGCAGTGCGTTGGTCGTTTTCGCGACCGAACTTGCGCCCTTTATATCCATGGCGATGCATTTAGACTTTTAACTCCGTAAGTTTTTCACGAACCTCATCGAGAGCCTTTGCGCCGAAGCCCTTGAGCTCTTTGAGATCGCTTTCTGATAGTACGACGAGATCGCGAACGGTGTGAATGTCATTGTTTAGCAATGCATTTGCAGTACGTGCGGATAGGCCGAGCTCCTCGATAGGAAGCATAAGACCAGACTCGTCTTCAGCGGCAGCTGCAGTTGGAGCAGGTGCGGATTCAACCGTAGTGCTACCAGCGAGTGCCTTGTATTGATTAACTAGGATAGCAGCAGCTTCCTCGAAAGCCTCACGTGGAGTGATGGTACCATCGGTGTCGATAGTAAGAGTAAGCTGTTGAAGGTTGGTATCCTGGCCAACACGGGTGTTTTCGGCGTTGTAGCGAACGCGGAGAACTGGCGTAAAGACTGCGTCAAGCGCAATCATATCATTATGTACGCGTTCTGCGCTGGATTGCTCTATGCTGAGGTAACCGCGACCAGTATCAACGATCATGTCCATCTTGAGGGTGAACTTTGGATCATCGATGTTGCAGATAACCTGCTGTGGGTTAGCGATTTCAACGTCTGCTGGGAGCTTGATATCGCCTGCTAGAACAGTGCCGGTACCTTTTTTCTCAAGATGAAGTTCAACTGGAGCGTCAGAATGAGATTTAACATGAATGTTCTTAAGGTTGAGCATAATGTCGACGGTATCTTCGACGATGCCTGGAACTGCGCTAAATTCATGAGTGGTGCCCTCAATGCGGAAAGCAGTGATAGCTGCACCCTTGATGCTAGAAAGAAGTACGCGACGAAGTGAATTGCCAAGAGTGTTACCGTAGCCGTAGTAAAGTGGCTTGATAACAAAGCTGGCGCTGTTTTCACCAAGATCCTTGATTTCTGCTAGCTCTGCTTCGTGAATTGCTTTTGTCATACTTCTCCTTTTTAGCGCGAGTAATACTCGACGATTAACTGTTCGTTGATACCCACCTCTGCTTCTTCACGCTTTGGTGTTCCAGTGATTTCGATCTTCATCTTTTTGACGTCTGCCTTCATCCAAGAGAGAGGTGCCTGGCTAGAAGCACCGGCGACGTTAGCGAGATTAACGAAATAACTGTTCTTTTTTGATTTTGGACGAACCTCTAGGACGTCACCTGCAGATAGGCGGATGGATGGAATATCAATACGCTTACCGTTGAGGGTGAAGTGACCGTGAGAAACGAGCTGGCGTGCGGCGCGACGAGTAGACGCAAAACCTGCACGATAAACAACGTTATCTGCGCGGCGCTCGAGGTATTCGAGAAGCTTTTCGCCGGTCATACCTTCGGCACTCTGTGCCTCGCGCATGAGTTTAGCGAATTGTTTTTCGAGTAGGCCGTAGATGCGGCGAACTTTCTGCTTTTCGCGGAGCTGAGTCAAATAGAGACTACCACCGCGAACGCGCATGTCGGCGTGCTGACCAGGAATACCGGTCTTCTTTGCCATGATTTTCTGCGCTTTTGGAGCAAGTGCATAACCTTCACGGCGAGATTGTTTTCCAATTGGTGAAATATCACGTGCCATTACGGTTTCCTTTCTCCTTTAGGACGGCAACCACCATGTGGAACTGGGGTTACGTCGGTAATACTATTGATGGAAATACCCATCGTGCTGAATGCGCGGATTGCGCTATCGCGGCCAAGGCCGATACCTTTAACGAAGACATCGACACTGTTCATACCGTGATCGCGTTTTGCGATTTCAGCGACTTTTTCTGCGGCGATCTGGGCTGCGTATGCAGTACCCTTCTTGGAACCGCGGAAGCCATTAGCACCAGCGGAAGAAGCGGCGATTACGCCACCGTTCTTGTCGCAGACACTAACGATAGTGTTATTAAATGTAGCCTGAATATGCACTTCGCCAGCCTGGACAATGCGCTTGCCCTTCTTGCCGCGCTTAGCGACTGCTGCTTTTGGTGCTTCAGCTGCTTGCTCCACTTCAGGAGCAGTTTTGACTGTTGTATCTTCTGCCATAATTTACTCCTAAGTTTTACTTGCTGCCTTTGGCTGAGCGCCGCCAACTGCGATAGCTTTACCTTTGCGAGTGCGCGCATTCGTGCGGGTGCGCTGACCGTTGACTGGTAAACCTGCCTTATGGCGGAGACCCTTGTAGGAATTGATATCCTTGATACGTTTAATATTGTTGGTCACGAGACGTTTGAGGTCACCTTCAACGGTATATTTAGAAATAATATCGTTAAGTTTTTGCTCATCAGCCTCGGTGAGATCTTTCACCCGAGTGGTAGGCTCAATTTTAGCCTCCGCAAGGATGGCTTTAGATGTGGTGCGGCCAATACCATAAACAGAAGTAAGTGCAATCCACACTTGCTTTTCGTTAGGAATGGTAACACCGGCGATTCTTGCCATGCTTAACCCTGCCTTTGTTTATTCTTAGGTTTTTTCTTGTTAATGACACGTAGAACACCTTTGCGGCGAACAATGATGTCATCAGGGCTAATTTTCTTTACACTAGCACGAACTTTCATGTAAGTGAAAATTACCTTTCTGAAAACACTAAAACCCCAAATATCGCAAAATAATATTTGTGATTTTTGTTGCGTTTTCGGTTAAATTTAATCTTTTTGGCGGTAGCTGATTCTGCCCTTCGTTAGATCGTAAGGAGTCAACTCAACATCCACCTTATCCCCCGGGACCAGCCTGATATAGTTTTTGCGCATTTTACCAGACATGTGGCCGATAATAATATGGCCATTCTCAAGTTCGATTCTAAATTTGGTCCCTGGAAGGGCCTCAACAACCTTACCGGTAAGTTTAATTACTTCCTTCCGGTTATTAGAGACAGCCGAAGAATCGGCCTTCTTTGTGACCTTTTTAGATCTTTTTTGACTAGCCATAAATTACAAGGTTTATTGTAGCAGATTTATTAGAAAATGTAAAGATTATTTTATTGTCGCGCGAATAATTACGATCGAGCTAAAATCGCTGTCATTTTCGTCTAAACGACGAGTAGAAATGAGTGCAAGTGTTTCCTTGCCATCTATGCGCTTCTGAGCCTCTGGGAGCTTGTTTTTGGCGTCTTTGCGGTCAATGATCTGGATTTCCTTGACGGTATAGGTAAAACGCTCGCCATCGCCACGCTCCAAGGTTATTTCGTCGCCCTGTTCGAGGCTATCGAGGTTTGCGAATACGCCAGGGGCAGTTGCGCCTTGGCTAATGCCACTGATTAAGATATTTCCGCCCATGCCTGGGTTGCCGGAGCCGGAATACCAAGCGACATCATAAATATTGTCAGGAACTGGCATCACGGATTCAGTTACATTACTATCTTTGACGCGTGCCTTAATCGCAAGACGTGGGACTTCAAGATAGCGCGGAGCGGTCGTATAGACCTGATATTGCTTGATCTGCTCCTCAGTTGGGGCCTGCTCGCTAGGGTTAACTGCATCGGAGAGGTCAGTAATGACTGCCTGCTCTGGACTGCGGGTTTCTGAGCTCTTGTCGCGGTAATAGATACGTTCCCAGATGAAAATCTTAAGAAGTATTGCAATTATTGCGACGAGCAAAACAATACCTATAGCGGTGGAAATTCTGCTTGCGCGACGATCAATCTTTAAGCCCATCCCTTGTTATCTCCTATTGATAATCGTCGTAAGTGACCATCAAAGCACGAGAGTTGACCTGGCGGATATTCTCAAGCGCAACCGTGACGACAATGAGAAGACCAGTACCAGAGACGGAGATGCCGAGTGGGCTACCGAGCGTCTGGATACAGATATAGTCCGTGATATATGGCAACATGGCGATGATACCAAGCGCGAGTGCGCCGAAGAGGTTGAGGCGGTTCACGGTGCGGCTGAAATACTTTTCAGTAGTTTTGCCTGGGCGAACGCCCTCTATGAAGCCACCTTGTTTCTGCAAGTTCTCGGCAATCTCTTTAGAGTTAAAGACGATGCTAGTGTAGAAGTAAGTGAACATCACTACGAGCACGAAGTAAACAGCTGGATAGATGAAATCTTTAGCCTGGAGACCGACGCTAGTATCGAAGTTCTGAGCGTTTGGTGCGGAGAACCAGGAAGTGAGATTTTGACCGAGCTGGCTAGCAGGATCTGCGTTCGTAATCAACTGACCAACGAATGCTGGAACTGATAGAAATGCGACTGCGAAGATGACTGGGACCACGCCTGCTGCGATGAGCTTGATTGGCATGATAGATTTAATGCCACCGTAGGCAGAGTTGCCGCGAACGCGCTTTGCGTAGTTGATAGTAATAATGCGCTGTGCTTCGTTAACCTTGACGAGGAAGTAAAGCACAACGATAAGACCAACACCGAGGGCGAGCATGATGCCTGCCATCTGTGGGTTTACCGGAAGCTCAAGCCAACCGAAGAGGTTGAGCGTACCTTGGCTCGTATCAAATAGTTTGCTGAGCATGGAGGCGAAAGTAGTTGGGAAAGAGGCGATAATACTACAAAGAATGATTGTAGATGTACCGTTGCCGATACCCTGTTCAGAGATAAGCTCACCAAGCCACATGAGGAGAGCGGAGCCGGCGGTCATTGCTGTAACAGCGAGCATCCAGTTCTCCGTGGTCATAGAAACAGTACCAGTTGAGGACTGGGCGAGAACAGTTTGCTGCAAGATAAAGATATAAGCGATAGACTGAAGCACTGCTAGAGGTATAGAAGCAATGCGGGTCCACTGATTGATCTTGCGACGGCCAGATTCACCATCCTGGCTAAGTTCCTCAAGACGTGGAACTGCCTTAGTGAGGAGCTGCATAACAATAGATGCGGTGATATATGGGGAGAGACCGACGAGAATGATAGAAAGGTTGGTCAAGCCACCACCGGAAATAAGGTTGATGAAGCCACCGAGATCGGTGCTATTAACAAGGCTATCAACTGCCTGTTTGAAAGTATGTGTATCGCCGAGTGGGACTGGAATATGCGCCAAAATACGATAAGCGACTAGAATTCCAAACACGGCCAAAATGCGCTTGCGCATGTCTTTATTCTTGAAAGACTTAAAAATGGTCTTAAAATTCATGTTACCTCTTGTTTTATCTTTATCTATAATAACACAAAAAGCACCCCCTGTGGGAGTGCTTTTTGCCAGAAGAATGATTATTTATCTTCTTTTGCCTGCTTTTTGCGTGCAGGAACAGCGACTTTCTTGAAGCTACCGCCAGCCTTTTTGATGGCTTCGATAGCAGTCTTGCTTGCAAACTGAGTCTGAAGATCAATCTTTGCAGTAAGTTCGTCGCGGAGGATAACCTTGACCTTTGCGTATGGATCTGCGATGAGATTCTTGTCTGCGAGGACGAAGTTATCAACCTTGCCGCTAAGCTTGTTGAGGGCGTCAGTATAAACGACCTGAGCCTTAGTGTGAATAGACTTGAAGCCTTTCATCTTTGGCACTGCCTGCATCATAGCGCGCTGGCCACCCATGAAGGTTGCCGGAAGCTTATGATGACCGGTACGAGATTTCTGACCCTTGGTACCACGACCAGCGGTTTTACCCTGACCAGCGGAGATACCGCGACCAACACGTTTGCGGTCTTGGTTTTTGCTAACTGCCAATTCGTTGTATTTCATTACTTAGCCTCCTTTTTGTCGGCTTTTGCAGCTTTCTTGCTACCAATCCATTCATCTTTTGGAACCTGCTGGCGAAGACCTTCAATAACAGCATAAGCAATATTTGCTTTGTTGGTGGAGCCGAGGCTCTTGCTGATGAGGTTCTTGATGCCAGTGAGACCGATGATAGAACGGACGACACCGCCGGCGATAATACCGGTACCAGGAGCAGCTGGCTTCATGAGAACATGAGCACCAGTGATCTTGGTTTCAACTTCGTGCCAGATAGTATCATTCTGCATCTTGATGGTAATCATGTTTTTCTTTGCACGGCGCTCTGCCTTCTGGACAGCGCTAGTAACATCATTACCTTTAGCGAGGCCAACACCGATGCGATTCTTGTGATCGCCAACGGCAACGAGGGCCTGGAAGCGCATGCGGCGACCGCCAGCGACGGTGCGGGATACGCGGTTGATAGAGATATTTACGGAATCAAATTCCTTCTTACCTTCCTCAGCTGCACGGCGGTTGCGGCGGTTGTCACGGCGGCGACCCTTGAATTCGCGCTCTGCCTTGGCTTCTTTAGCTGCAACAGCTTCGTCGGTGAGTTTGGTAGTACCAGACTTGTTGATTACCTTTGGTTGCTTGTTATCCATATTAGAACTCCAATCCTTCCTTGCGAGCTGCGTCAGCGAGACTGCTCATGCGGCCAGCATAAAGGCGTGCGCCACGATCGAAGACAACCTTCGTAATCTTGGCTTTCTTTGCTTTCTTTGCGATTTCGCTACCGACAAATGCGGCGAGTTCCTTCTTGCTACCTTTCTGCTTGCTACCAACGGTAGTTGCATAGGCGAGAGTGGTGCCGTTATCATCATTGATGATCTGTGCAGTAACGTGTGCGTTGCTGATGTTTACGCTAAGGCGTGGGCGTTCAGCAGTGCCGTGAATCTTTGCACGAGTGCGATTCGCTCTAAATTCTGCTTTCATGATTATTTCTTCCCTGCCTTACCGGCTTTACGGATAATAACTTCATCGACGTACTTAATACCTTTACCCTTGTATGGTTCTGGCTTCTTAAGTGCGCGGATCTCAGCTGCGACCTGGCCGACCAACTGTTTGTCGATGCCAGAAACGGTGATAGTCATCTTATCAGTCTTAAGCTCGATACCTTCTGGAGCTTTGTACTTAACTGGATGGCTAAAGCCGAGAGCCATTTCGATTTCTTTTGGACCACCACTTAGGCGGAAACCAACACCATTGATCTCGAGTTTCTTCTCGAAACCTTTAGTAACGCCCTGGACGGCGTTGTTGATTAGCGCGCGCTGAAGACCATGCCAAGCACGAGACTTTGGCTCATCATCGCTACGCGTAACAATAATTTGATTACCTTCAACCTTGGTTGAGGTATTGGCCTGGACGGGGACCGTAAGCGTGCCTTTTGGACCGGCGACAGTAATATCCTTATCGCCGACCGTAATTGTCACGCCTGCAGGAACCTCTACAGGTAGTTTTCCGATACGACTCACTATAGTTCCTTTATGTTAATAATATCTTAATTATTTTATCACAACAGAGAGAAAAATGCAAGAAAAAACCGCCGGATTTTGCTCCGGCGGCATTTCTCAAAGTGCTTCTTGGATAATCGCGCGATACTTTACGATATTCTCGATACTGTGATAGTGGTTTTTGTGGGTTATTCCAGGAGTTTCTCTTGCAAAGCTACGTGCCTGCTTGAGTACTTCCAGACCTTTTGAATACTCTCCCTTCCAGAGGAAGATAGCCCCTTCTCCGAGGCGAAGCGAGTCAACCAGGATATACCAGTGGTCGCCGTGCTTGAAAGCGATTGCGATATAGTCGCTGTGCGCCTTCTTCGTCTTCAGCTCATTAGGCGTAAAGTTCAGTACGCGAAAATCGCTACTGATTTTCTGAACTTCCTTAAAGAGAATGTCCATTGCCTCAATGACCTTCAGACGATACTCGGCGCGCTTCGCCTTGTTGGTAGCACGCTTTCCGGTGCGAGAAGCGGAATTGGCTTTGCCATCGGCTTCTTCAATGAAGAAATCTTCCTCTTTTTCGCCATTTTTCTTGACGTAATCAGAGATGGACGCATAGACGTCGCATTTACCGCGATTGACATAGTCATACTGCGGGAAACGCTTCATCATCCTGTCCATGCTGGAGGAGTGCTCTTCATAGAATTCAAGCGCGAGCTCCTGGAACGATTCAATCTCTGACATGCCGCTCATGGCGTCCATGAAATACGAAGCGCCACCGAAGCTGCTCTCAAGCTTTAAATCTTTGAGATACCAATCAGCAATACGTACATAATCGTCATGATCAATGTTGCCATCATCGTAGCGAGAAATAAGCTGCAGGAGCCCTTTTGCGATAACATCGCCAAACTCCTCTATAAATTCATCGCCGTCAATGATTGACTCGAACAGACTCTGAGTATATTCATCTTTTATCATCCGGTAATCGCAAACATGATAAAGATTATCGTCTCTATCACGAATTAGCTTGCAATCCGCAATATATATCGGGATTGCGGTCGTGTAGCCAGCGAAATAGTTTTTCGGCCCAGGCGCCCCGTCTCTTCCTTCTACTTGCATACGATAGATAAGGCCAGGTACGAGCTTCGTGTTGATTACTTCCATCTGTTCCTGAATAAACGGACTATTAAGCGGTGCCATCAGCTGCGGAAAAAATTTCTGCATAATGAAACCCTTTGTAATCTGTTCAATCGAAGGATAATGATGATCATGCTCAACTTTGTCGTTCACGTAATTTACAATATCTTCTTCCGTAAGAGAAATCAGATAATTATAGATCGCCGAACACTTAATCTCTCCACGATCTGTACCGACGACGCCGCCAGCCAGTTCCGGATGATATCCCTTATACTTCTTGTTGTTCTTGTTCTTTTTGCCCATTTTTGCATCACCCCTCTCTTATGAATAATCGGCAAAAGAATATATATTAAAAAACTCCGGCCTCTAGACCAGATATATCTATTATACCACAGATATGCATAAAAGTCAATGATATGGCAAGTAAAATCAACAAAAAAGCACCCCTGTTAGCGGGGCGCTTTCTGCGTTATCTAGATTACCAGACCTTAACCAGAATCTCGCCACCAAGTTTGTTCTTGACAGCTTCCTGACCGGTCATGATGCCTTTGCTCGTAGAAACGAGGACGGTACCACGGCCAGATTTAACCTTTGGAATCTCAGCGACGCCAGCGTAGATGCGGCGGCCCGGAGTAGAGACCTTGGAGATCTCGTTGATGCGAGCGTTTTCGCCTTCTTTATTGATAACAATGTGAAGAATATCGCGTGGCTCAGCTTTTTCGAGCTCAGCGGTTTCGATATAGTTCGTTTTCTGTAGCTTGCTTGCAACTGCAAATTTGAGCTTGCTGGTTGGGACGCGAATCTCGGTCTTGCCGACAGCGATAGCGTTGCGGATGCGAGTAATCAAGTCAGCTACTGGATCAGTGGTTTGAATTGACATAATCTTCTCCTTTCCTACCAACTACTCTTTGTTACACCAGGGATTTCACCCTTGCTTGCTTTTTCGCGGAAGTTAATACGGCTGAGGCCGAAGCGGCGCATGTAGCCGCGTGGGCGACCGTCGAGCATATCGCGGTTCTTGAGGCGAGTTGGGCTAGAGTTGCGTGGAAGCTTCTGAAGACCTTCGATATCGCCTGCAGCTTTAAGCTCGGCGCGCTTTTCAGCGTATTTTTCATACATCTTGCGACGTTTTTCGTCACGGAGAACTGCACTAGTTTTAGCCATATTATTTGTCCTCCTTTTCAAACGGCATGCCGAATTTTTCTAACAATTTAGTACTTCCTTCCTTGGAACCATTCTTAATAACAAAAGTAATCTCGAGGCCATGGAGAACAGCAGCATCTTCGAAGCTAATCTCTGGGAAGACGGTCTGCTCTTTAAGACCGAGGCTATAGTTGCCCTGAGCATCGAACTTACGTGGAACACCGTGGAAGTCACGAACGTGTGGCAATGCGATGTTTACGAGACGATCGATGAATTCATACATTTTGTCGTTGCGAAGGGTGGTGACATAACCAACTGGCGCACCCATGCCTTTGCGAATCTTGAACTGTGCGATAGACTTCTTTGCCTTGCGAGCAGTAACTGCCTGACCAGTGATCTTAGTAAGAGTCAATTCGACAGTTTCAGTGAAGCGCTTATCTTCGCGCTTTTTACCAACACCAGAGGAGACCATGATCTTCTCGAGTTTTGGAACCTGATTGATATTTTTGAGGCCAAGCTCTTTCTGGAGCTGCTTTGCAATCTCTTTGTTATAGAGAGTCTTAAGGCGAGCCTCGTATTTAGTTTCAGCCATTATTTGACCTCCCTGTTATTAGCTTGGCGAGCGATGCGGACGGTTTTGCCGTCTTTGTCTTTGCCGTAACCGATGCGGCTGGTTTTGCCAGCTTTTTCATCGATAACGAGAGCGACGTTAGATGCATCAATACCAACGTGGATATCTTTTTTGCCAGCTTGGCGATACATATTACCGCGCATGTGGCGAGTGCGATTGCCGATACCTTCAACAAATACCTTGTTGTCAGCTGGGCTAATCTTTACGACCTTACCGGTCTGGCCTTTTGCGGAGCCTGCGATAACCTTAACGATATCGCCAGTCTTAATACGAATACCCATTATAGTACCTCCGGCGCAAGGCTGATAATTTTGCTAAAGCCTTTTTCACGAAGTTCGCGTGGGACAGGACCAAAGACACGGGTGCCTTTTGGAGTCTTGTCGTCGTTGACGAGCACTGCAGCGTTGTCGTCGAAGCGGATGGTAGAACCATCTGGACGGCGGATAGCCTGGCGAGTGCGGACGATTACAGCGCGGACTACGGCTTTTTTCTTGACGTTACCGGTTGGGGATGCGTCCTTGACAGAACAAGTAACGATATCGCCAACATGTGCGTAACGAGCGCGGGTGCCACCGAGAACACGGATAACACCAAGCTCTTTAGCGCCACTGTTATCGGCAACCTTTAAGCGGGTTTCTTGCTGAATCATTTATTTTTCTCCTTCCTTATCGTCACTTTCGACCCCAGTGACTTCGTCTTTGAGCTCAACCTTACCGCGGCTCTTCTCGACGATCTTGACGAGAGTCCAGGTCTTGGTCTTGCTGATTGGGCGCGTTTCGGCGATCATTACGGTGTCGCCTTCATGAGCCTCATTCTTGGCATCATGTGCAGTATATTTACGCGTCTTGGAATACTGCTTCTTGTAAATTGGATGCGTCTCACGAGAGGTGATTTCGACGGTAATCGTCTTGTCACGCTTGTCGGAGGACACTACCCCTGTAAGTGTGCGTGCCATTACTTATCTCCTTTCGTGGCGTTAATTTGCGTATAGATGCGAGCAATTTCCTTCTTGATAGCTTTAATGCGATGTGGGTTCTGTAGAGTAGTGCCTAGACCCTGACGAGCAATCAAGAGCTCTGCTTGCTTTTCTTTGAGCTGCTCATCTAGTGGCTTGCTAGATACAACCTTAGCCTCTTTTGCGGCTTTCTTGGTAGTTTTCTTATCTGCCATATTAGAGCTCCTCTTTCTTTACGATCTTGCAGCGAACTGGAAGCTTGTGGCTTGCGAGGCGAAGAGCCTCTTTTGCCTGCTCATCGGTGACGTCTGCAATCTCGAACATAACGGTACCGGCCTTAACCTTAGCAACGTGGAACTGTGGTTCACCTTTACCGCTACCCATCTTAACATCAAGAGGTTTCTTGGTGACTGGGGTATGTGGGAAGATGCGAATCCAGATCTTACCACCACGTTTGACGTAGCGGGTAATTGCCTGGCGGGCTGCCTCAATCTGGCGGCCGTTAACGCGTTCGTTATCAAGGCTCATAAGGCCGTACTCACCGAATGCAACATAGTTACAGCGGGTAGCATTACCTTCGTTCTTGCCTTTGCGGACCTTGCGGTGCGCTTCCTTGCGTGGTTGACTAAGTGCCATAATTATTTCTCCCCCTTATAAATCCAAACTTTAACACCTACGATACCAGCAATCGTCTGAGCGTGCTCGACGTAGAAGTCGATGTCAGCGCGGAGAGTATGTAGAGGAACGGAACCCTCAATGAATTTCTCGCGGCGGGACATTTCAGCACCATTAAGACGACCAGCGACCTCAACGCGGATACCCTTAGCGCCTGCGTTCATCGTAGAAGCACATGCCATCTTGACTGCGCGGCGGAAGTTCATACGCTTGCCGAGCTGGAAGCCGATATTCTCAGCGACGAGCTTAGCAGAGAGTTCTGGTTTTTTAACCTCTTCAACATTGATGCGAAGTGGGCTGTTGGTAACTTTTTCAAGCTCTTTCTTGAGCTCATTGATGCCTGCACCCTGCTTACCGATCACAGCACCTGCTTTTGCGGTGCGGATAGTAATGGTAGTAAGGTTAGGGCTGCGCTCAATATCGATACGATCGATAGTTGGGCGGCTCTTGAAGCGATTCTCGACGATTTCGCGGATTTTAACATCCTCGATAAGCCAATTTTTGAAATCAGCTTTGCGGGAGAACCACTTGCTGCTCCAGTTTTTGTTAACCTGGAGACGATAGCTTACTGGGTTAACTTTCTGACCCATTACTTGTTCTCCTTCTTATCTGCTGCCTTTGCAGGTGCAGCTTTCTTTACTTTTTCGTCGGCGACAACTTCTACGAAGATGTTGCTAGAAATCTTTTCATATGGAAGTGCGCGACCGCGGCTTGCTGGAACATAACGGCGCATGCGGGTACCAGCAGTGACGGAGATGCGAGAGATCGCAATCGTCTTGGTATCGACGCTGTTATTATTCATCAAGTTTGCAGTTGCGGACTGAATAGCCTTCATGACTGGCTTTGCAGCGCGGCGTGGAGTGTTCTCGAGAATGACGATTGCGTCAGAGACGTAACGGTCACGGACGAGGCTTGCTACGATGCTAACCTTGCGTGGCTGGCTATCAACGCCTTTGATATATGCGTGAGCAGTTTTCTGGGCCATATGTTATGCTCCCTTCTTTGCTGCTGCGGCTTCAGCGGCTTTCTTACCGCCATGGCGCTTAAATTTACGAGTTGGAGCAAACTCACCGAGCTTGTGACCAACCATGTTCTCAGTTACGAAGACTGGAACGTGGACGCGGCCATTGTGGACGGCGATAGTGCGGCCAACCATCTCTGGGCTGATGGTAGAACAGCGAGCCCAGGTCTTGATAATAGTGCGGTCC
>Ga0247610_10001423_pt1 | contig 29787 bp, 21 predicted proteins | sample 174DNAGHGhighgp2_FD_193483 | JGI IMG/M metagenome (GOLD analysis project Ga0247610, IMG submission 193483) | Sheep rumen microbial communities from Palmerston North, Manawatu-Wanganui, New Zealand - 1742 DNA GHGhigh gp2 | ecosystem: Host-associated > Mammals > Digestive system > Stomach > Rumen...
GCTCGTCACAACGCGTCTGCAAGATGAAGCGAATGTGAAATATAACAATATTCCGCTATCCTCATTCCAACAGGACGACGGAGGCGCTATATCTCGTATGGAGAAAGACGGATTTGTAACCTATGAGATCGGTATCTCCGCCTACACAGCCAGCAAGATGATCGCAGAGAGCGGAGCCGGGTTCAGTGCCTATATCCTGCGCATCGGCAAGACATCCGAGGCCTCAGCGTTCAACATCTCCCTACCCGCTTGTACCCACCCCCCGGTCCTCATTGAGGTTCCGGACAGTGTCCCTGCCGGCAGTCAAGTTACGCTCTCGGGAACGTACGACAACAACTGTGAGTTCATAGAACCGAAAGAGTACCAATGGTATTTTTCCAAAGATAGCATCGACTGGTACCCCATCCAAGGTGCTATCACTCCGGAATGGACGATGACCGCCTACGACCCGACCTACAACGGTTGGTACAAATTGGCAGTGTTCGATGCAGGCGACCGGGGCGGCACGCACAGTGCCGTAAGCGAGCCGCAGTGGATGGAAGTACTGCCCTATGACTTATGTGAGGACGGACAACTTGTCTATTTTATTCCCTCCACCGGTGGGTGGGCACGGTTTAGTAGAACCGTCAGCGGTTTCTGCCCCGGTTCAACCATCTCGTTCTCTGTGGTCACAAAGTATCCGGTTCTATTATCTCTCAGTCATGGCACATCTTTTACAGATTTTACAGAACTAGCTCATTATGAAGAAGATGTCGACACGCCGATCGGATTCCATAAAGTGGGCATCACCTACACCATTCCTGATGGAATTGACGAGATCACCTTCGCGACCTCGAATGGATATAACGCCAACGCCGATAGTTTTGAGGTGCGTCTCTGCGTACCCCCTGTCACCATTGAGGCACCCGACACCGTTTGTGTGGACACCAAGAACATCTTCCGTGCACTGTTTGAGAACGATGGTTCGTTCACTGAACCGCTGGAGTACCAATGGTATTTCTCCGCCGACAGCCTCACGTGGACACCGCTGACCGAAGGCACCGAAAGCGAACTGAAACTGAAAGCCAAACCGCGTCATACAGGTTGGTACAAAGTGGCTGTCTCCGGTACCGGCAATGTGGAGAACGAACTCTGCCGCTCGGTCAGCGAACCGTTCAAGTTCTTCGTCATCGAGGACTGCCCGCCTATTCTCTGTCCGGAAGGCATCTTGATTCACGACGAAGCGCAGGACGGCAGCGAGAGCACCTACAGCGCGGACCTAACGGATTTGTGCGAACACATGGACTTATCGTTCATCGTCAACCTTCAACCCAACCACCCGGAGAACCGCTTGCTGCTGCGTTTTACCGACATGGACACCGACCAAGAGTTGGCAGCGTACGACACCGGAGACATCCCTGCCGATTCGTTACAAGTCGGCACGACTTTCACCGTGCCGGTCGGCATCAGTAACATCCGCTGGACTATCCGGAACAACGAGAGCGGCGCTTCCGGCACGCCGTTGTATCTGTCAGATGTAGAGACACGCCTCTGCCTGGAGCCGATCATCATTAGCAATATAGATAATCCGGCATGCCGCAAACAGCCCTATTCCTTGCAAGCCGAATACGAGAACTACGACATCCTCCGAAATCCCGAATACCAGTGGTACTACTCCGCCACCCAAGACGGCGCGTACACCGAGATAGACGGAGCCTCCGAATTGGTTTACACCATTGACACCGTACACAAGTATCATGAAGGTTGGTATAAAGTGGCGGTTTCCGAGACAGGGTGGATGGCTTACAGCAAGTGCCGTTCGATCAGTGAACCGTTCCACCTGGAAACGCAGTACTGCAACACCGCCGTGGAGCAATATTGGGACACCTTAGCTTGCGACACCTTGCTGGCATACAGCCTCGCTTGGCGCGAACACATATGGTCCACGACTGGCTCTGTGGTGGATACGCTGACGGACATCGACGACGATGACAGTTTGTATGTGCACAAGACGCTGCGGACGAAAATCTGCTGTCCGGACATTCAGTACACGACCATCGATTCGGCCGTCTGCGACACGCTCATGCCGTTCCTCTGGTTCTTCCGGGACACAATGCTGCTCTATGAGCAGACGGGCATCCAACAACTGGAATACCGGCATCACCGATGGGAGAACTGCACAGGAGAGGTCATTACGTTAACCTTGGACACCTTCCACTGCGAACGCCTCTACCCGATCATCGTCAACAAGTACAACTGGCAATTACTGCTGGACTACCCTGCACTGCGCCGTTTCTTCCCCGACCGGCAATTCCTTGCCTTCCAATGGTACAAGAACGGCGAGCCGATACCCGGCGCGACCGGCGATGACTACTCCGAACAGAACGAACTGTGCGGCGTGTTCCAACTGCAGATTCAGTTAGACCAAGCCGTGGACAATGATGACCAATACATCTGGTCCACCATCCTCGAGATCGGTGAGCCGCAAGCACCTCTTCCGGTCACCAAACGGATCTATAACTGGAGCGGAATGTTAGTGAACGAGGAACCAATGAGACGGGGCTTATACCTCATCGTGTATAGGCAAGGAGATAAAACATGGACAGAGAAAAAAATAGTATTATGAGACGGAGTATAGGTTTTCTGTGCTTGCTGTTGCTGCCGATGGGAGCGTATGCTGAGCATCTGTTTGAGTTCGGGTTGCATGGAGGAGCAGCGGGATGGAGCACGCAAACGATCTATGTGAACAAGCAGTTGGGCTACCATGCCGGTGCACAGCTGTGTTACACCTATCTATCGCCCCGCGTCATCGGATTCCGTACCGGTGTGATGGCGGACAACCACCATGCCGGGTTCGGCAAAACAGACTACGAAGACTCCTACTCTACCATAGACGTCGAGAACCAACTAATGGAGATCGATTACAGCATCGGTCTATTGAACGAGACCTACTCGATCTGGTCCTTAGGCGTCCCGCTGCAGGTGGCTTTCTCGAAAAAGAACGTCCTTTTCCTGGTGGGTGCGAAAGCAACTTTCCCGCTTGCTAACTCCTGGAAACAGACGGTTGATCAGGCCGCTCTGTCCGTGTACTACCCGGACTACGACAACCGCGTGTATGAGTCCTATCCGTTGGCCGCTTCGCGGGATTTTAGCATGCGCAACACAGGGCAACTGACGATGCCGAAGGTGCAGTGGTGGCTGTCGATGGAGCTCAGTTACGCCATTCCGCTCAACACCTGGGCGACCAAGTACCGTTCGTACCTGCTGGTGGGTGCTTATTTCGACTACTGCTTCACGCCCTACAAACCGAGTCAGAGCAACGCCGAGAGTCTGATCATGCTATCCGACACACGGGACGGGTTCCCGCTGCAACGGCTGCTGACACCCGTCATGGAAGCGAACCGGCAAGAGCGTAAGTTAGTGTCGAACGCCAAACTGTTGGATTTCGGGATCAAGATCTCGTACGCCATCTCACCGTACGATGCACACCGCGGTGTCGGACGCGCATGTAACTGCTTGCACGAAGATTGGTAAAAAAATCCATAAAAAAATCATTAAAATCTTGCAAATTAGGAAAATTTTTTGTAACTTTGCACCCGATTTTGTAACAATCATCTTATGAAGCGCTTTTTTCTCTTTGTAACGGTCAGTGCATGCATGGTCATGTACTGTCTTCCGGCGTTTGGATGGGGGCAGGAAGGACACCGGATCATCGCTAAGATAGCGTATGACAACCTGACTTCCAAAGCCCGCAAACAGATCGATAAGATCCTCGGCGAGCGGGGCATGATCTACTGGGCCAACTGGCCGGACGAGATCAAGAGTGACACCATCTATCCGCAGAGCATCAAGGACGGATGGCATTTTCAGGATTTTGATGCCGGCATGAGCGACAGCCTCGTAGCCGACGCGATGATACACTACCCCACCGAAGGAGGGAGTCTCTTTCGAGCACTGGACAGCCTCGAAACAGAGGTGAGGGGCGAAAGGCGAAAGGCGAATGTGCACACCCTCCGTTTCTTCATTCACCTCTCGGGCGACCGGTATTGTCCGGTGCATGTAGCGCATATGGATGACAAAGGGGCCAACAAAGTGAAGATGAAATGGTTCGGACGCGACACCAACCTGCACTCGGTGTGGGACTCAAAGCTCATTGAGAGCCAGGGCTACAGTTACACCGAGTACGCGCAGATGATTCAGGACCTGTACAAACATCTCAAGCCGGAGATCGAGCAGAAAAGCGACGCGGAGTTGCTGGTCGAGACTTACCACGTGACCGATGCCATCTACCGCTATCAGGAGACTTGGGACGGGAACACCTACCATTATATATACGCGTGGCATGCGCCTATGGAAAAACAGTTGTACATAGCGGGTATCCGCTTGGCACAATTGCTCAACTCAATATACAAATAACAAACAATCATTAATCCCTCTTTTATGAGAAAGATCATTGCTTTAATGACGTGTCTCACAATGGCGTTTAGTCTGTTCGCCGAGGCACAGAAAGTGACAGGTAATGTGCAAGACGCTGTGACCGGCGAACCCTTGATCGGTGTGTCGGTTCTCGAAGCGGGCACCACCAATGGTAACGTCACCGACTTGGACGGTAACTTCACCCTCACCGTGCAGGAAGGTGCTAAACTGCATCTCTCGTATGTCGGCTACCAAGCCCTTGAGATCAATGCCAAGAAAGGTAACCTTGGCGTGCTCCGTCTGGAGCCGGAAGCGGTCACGCTGGAAGATGTGACGATCACGGGTCAGATGGCTCGTACGCAACAAACACCGGTAGCCGTCAGCCAGATCTCGGCGATTGAGATCGAGGAGCGTGTAGCCGGACTCGAGTTCCCGGAAGTGCTGAAGAACACCCCGGGTGTACACGCTAACGGCCAAGGTGGCGGTTGGGGTGACTCGGAGATCTGGATGCGTGGTTTCGACAACACCAACGTAGCGACCATGATCAACGGTGTGCCGATGAACGATATGGAAGGCGGTACGGTCTATTGGTCCAACTGGCAGGGTCTGAGCGACGTGACCAGCATCATGCAGACCCAGCGCGGAATGGGTGCCTCCAAGCTGTCGGCTCCGTCCGTTGGTGGTACGATCAACATCGTCACCCGCGGTATCGATGCCAAGAAAGGCGGAACACTCAGTTACGCCATGGGAAATGACGGATACAACAAAGTGCTGTTCTCCGTTTCAACCGGTCTGATGAAGAACGGCTGGGCAATCACGGTCATGGGTAGCCGCACCTGGGGTAATGGTTATATCCAGGGGACGGGATTCCAAGGATACAGCTACTTCGCTAATATATCGAAGCGTATCAATGAGAACCATCAGTTGAGCCTCACCGGTTTCGGTGCTCCGCAGTGGCACTGGACCCGTCCGAGCGGTAGTTCGGGCGCGCTGACACTCGCCGAGTGGAACCGCGTAGCGCAGTACATGCCGAGCGGAATGGACCGTCGTCAGTACAACCCGTCCTATGGTATCGGCAAGGACGGCAAGCAGGCTGGTACCAACTACAACCAGTACCACAAACCGCAGATCAGCCTCAACCATATCTGGCAGATCGACGACAACAGTTCGCTGTCCACCACCGCTTACGTTTCCATCGGACGTGGTTTCGGTCGTACGGCCGAGAACGGTCTGAACTCCAAATACAGCTACAGTGACCTGACCCGCGGTGCGTACAACGGTGAGGTGACGACGACCTTCCGTGACCCGGTGACCGGAATGTTCGACTACGCCATGGTGCAGGAGATCAACGCCGCTTCGGAGTACGGCTCTGAGTTGGTGATCTGCGAGAACCGTAACTACCACAACTGGGTAGGACTCGTCTCGACCTACGATAAGAAGTTCCTCGACTGCCTCGAGTTGACAGCCGGTGTGGATATACGTTGGTATCAGGGTATTCACCAAGCGGTCATCAGCGACCTGTTCGGCGGCAGTTACTACATCGACGCAACCCGTTCGAGCGTGCTGCCGGAGAACAACCCGAACCGTCTCAACCCCGAATGGGTGAACGAGAAACTGGGTGTAGGCGACATCGCTTACCGTGACTACACCGGTACGATCGTGCAGGAAGGTGTGTTCGGTAGCCTTGAGTACAGCAAGAACAACCTCTCCGCGTTCATCAACGCTTCGGTCAGCCTCAACCACAACTGGCGTACCGACCGCTACTACTACAACAACGTCACCGCACGTGACTCGGTCGTACGCGTAGGTGGAACCATCAAGGGAGGTATCAACTATAAGTTCGCCAAGTACCACAACGTGTTCCTCAACGCCGGTTTCATCAGCCGCGCCCCGAAATACCAGGCTATCTACATGTCGGTCAGCACGTCCAACGCCATCAACAACGAGGCGAAGAACGAGAAGATCGCCAGCGTAGAGGTCGGCTACGGATTTGAGAACCAATACGCTTCTATCCACGTCAACGGATACTTCACCGAGTGGATGGATAAGACCATGACCAAGTACGGTAACCTCTCCGACCCGGACCAGACGCAGTTCTACATGAACATGACCGGTGTCAATGCCCGTCACATGGGTATCGAGTTCGAGGCGAAGGCCCGTCCGACCAAATGGCTCGAGTTGAGCGCGATGTTCTCCATCGGTGACTGGAAATGGGACAGCGACAGCGTGATCGGTCGTGCGTACGACGAACACGGCTTCGCCATGACCGCTGACGGCAAACGCACCACGATCGGTGCCGATGACCATGCGTGGGCGAAGATTAACATGAAGGGTATTCACGTCGGAGGCCAGGCTCAGACGACCGCTAACTTCGGTATCCTGTTCAAGCCGTTCAAGGGCTTCCGCATCGGCGGTGAGTACACCTTGTACGACCGTAACTACAGTTACTACTCGTTCTCGGGTAGCAACCTGAACCTGGGTAAGGAGATGAACATCGTGGAGCCATACCGCTGCCCGATCGGCGGTTCGTTGGATCTGCGCGCCAGCTACTCGTTCGACATGGGTCCGCTCCGCGCTACCATCGGCGGAAACGTGACCAACGTACTCAACCAGTACTACATCGAGAAAGCTTGGTCCGCCAACACGGCCACACAGACCGTCTCCGAGAACACGAAGGATAATATCTATTTCTTCTACAACAAAGGACGTCAGTGGAACATTCGCTTAAAACTTCAGTTTTAAGAATTAAGAATTAAAAATTAAAAATGAAGAATTTTAGCATTATGAAAAAGACATATATTTTAGGCGCAGCCTTTGTACTTGGTACATTGTCACTTTGTACATCCTGTGAGAACTATTTCGATGAGAAATACATGGACAACGGTGATCCGCAGATCACGGTAGTCAAGACCATCGACTACACGCTGACCTCCGATGACTACAAGACGATTGCGGACAACAAGACGAACAAGAAATATGCGGCTGATCAGGACTCGATCAACGAGACGACGATCTACTCCACCTCGTTGGCTGCCGTCGGTGAGAAGCGCTATTTCAACGACTTGGCTTCGGCCGATATGTACGTGCCGGCATTCATCTACAACAAGTACCCGCAGTTTGACCCGGGGTCGATGTGTAACATCACCTACCTGACCTACGAGGGTCAACCGGCTTATCTGGATCTGTACAACAAGACGATTCAGTACGAGATGAAGTCCAAGGACTACAAGGCTATCTACGGCGACGAGACCAATTACCTCACCCCTGCCAACGAGTACATGGTGACAGATTTTCTGCCGATGGTGGAAGATGACTACCTGTGCGGTGCGAAGTATAACTTCGCAGAGGAAGTAGGCGGTCCGGTGACAACCAAGGAAGTGCTCTATATCTACAAGAACGGTTTCATTTGGGAAGTGTACGCTTCGAGCGAAGTGGATGTACATATCCTGCCGGCATCGGCCAACGGTCAGGCCGAGAAATGGCTCACCAACACCTACCCCTACGCTGTAGCGGATCAGGTAGTGGTGCTCATGAACTACGACAAGACCTCCAAACTCTATGTCGCTACCGAATACACGTATAACGGCACGGCATGGAACGCTACCACCGGCATCGTGGAAGAGACCATGTCGTTCATGCTCGGCAGCGGATGGATGGCGAACCTGTCCACCTACTACAAACAGGCCGTAGCCGGTGAAGGTAACTTGGGTAAGATCCAACTGTTCCACTACGATCTCGAGGACGGTATCTCGTATATCTGGCGTTTCGATAACCTGTACGGCATGCGCGGTTCCGCGTATTCGGGCGGCCCGCACTACGGTGAAGGATGGTTCGTGACCCCGAAGATCAAGCTCAAGAACGCCACCGCTCCTGCCCTCAGTTTCGACCACGCGCTCAACTACGGTCCGACCGATGAGACCCGTGAGCAGCAGATCACCGTTTGGGTCTCGACCGACTTCACGGACGATGCCCGTACGGCTACCTGGACCCAACTGCCTTGGAACGAATGGAACGGCACCACCGGTGTGCCCGATGCCAACAGCTGGACGTACTACAACTCCGGTCGTATGGACCTCAGCGCATGGAACAACCAGACCATCTACATCGGCTTCCGCTACAAGACCGAAGCCGGTCAGACCTGCCCGACCTGGGAGGTGAAGAACATCCTGGTGAACGAACCGGAAGAGGAAGAGAGTGAGAATTGAAAATTGAGAATTGAAAATTGAAAAAACAATGGATGAAATATGGAAGGAAGTTAGGGCGGGAAACTGCTCTACTCCTTTCATTTTTCATTTTTCACCTTTCACCTTGCCAAGCAGGCACGAACCTGCAGTTGTACTACGATTTCGGTAGTATGGGAACGGCGTGCGCGAATCAGCGTTCGCCCCGTGTGACAACGACCCTCGAGTTGTTCTACCCCGATCCCTGGGGCAACACCTTTGCGTTCGTCGACCTCGACTACGCCATTCACCCGAACGACCCGAACAACACCCCGTTCATGGCGTACACGGAGATTGCGCGCTGTCTCAATTTCTGGGGCAACACGCCCGTCAAGGACCTGAGCGTACAGGTCGAGTACAACGGCGGTCTGGGTGTGTACAAGGATGCGGTGGGCAACATCCGCGGCTACGGCATCAACCACGCCGCACTCGTCGGACTCAACTACTGTCTGCACACGGCCGACTACAAGAACATCTTCAACCTGGAGTTGTTGTACAAATACATCGTCGATGACTATAACAAAACCGCTAACCAAGTGCCGCTGCAGTTCACGTTCGTGTGGGGCTGTGACGATTTCTGCACCCTACCCGGTCTGCGTTTCTCCGGTTTTCTCGATATATGGGGACAGCGTTTTGCCGGCGGACAGTCATTCGTGCTAATCTCCGAACCGCAACTGTGGTACAACGTCGGACGCTGGTTCAAGTGTCCGAACCTCAACATCGGCACGGAGATCGAGTTCAGTTATAACTTCACCGGAGGCGTTCCCGGCACAGGGTTCATGTGCAACCCCTGCGTGGGAGTCAAGTGGTGCTTTGACTAAAAAAAAGAGCCATGCGGCTCTTTTTTTTATTGACGATTTACAAATGAACACTTTTCCGATGTACGATTTATTGACGATTTTGTCAATTGTACAATTTAATACAGTATAACAATCATTCGTACCTCGTCAATCGTCCATTCGTCAATCTTACTGGTGTTGCTCTCTGAGCAAATCGTTGACCGTCTTCACGGGGTTGAAGGTCGATATCGGCACTTCGACGAAGATGGTGTTCCAGCGGCTCATCGCACCGTTCCACAGACCCGGTAACTCGAGCGCCAGCAACTCCTTACCGTCTTTCGACTTGTTGGAGATGAAGCCCGTCTGCGGGTCCACGTACTTGGGCAGGTCAAACGGCTTGCCTTCGTAGTCACGGATGGCGCAAACGAGGTCCACCGGGTTGAAGTGGGTACTCTGTTTCATCAGTTCCGGATCGCTGATCTGGGTCGATTCGAGAATCTGGTAGCTGATCGAGCCGTCTGCCTCACGTACCAGGAACGGTCCACCACCGGGTTCGCCGGTGTTCTTAACCACACCGCAGACACGGATAGGACGGTTCAGTTTAGCGCGCTCCTCGTCACTCAGGTTCGGATCCTTCAGCGCCTCGAACACGCGTTTCTGCTCGGTCACGAGTACACCGGCGAGAATCTGTTTGTAACGAATCGTATCTTTTTTCAGACGATCAGGCACGACGTTGTCGATGTTCTTGATGAAAACGATATCGGCGTCCTGCTGATTCAGGTTCTCGATCAACGCACCGTGTCCACCCGGGCGGAAGAGGAGCTTACCGTCCTTGGTGCGGAATGGCGTGCCGTCGGGGTTAGCCGCAATCGTATCCGTGCTCGGCAACTGCTCCGAGAACGTCACGTCGTACTTCACATCGTACTTGTCTTCGAACTTCTTGAGGTTATCCGCGATGTGCTGACGGAACAGTGGCAGGTGGTCATGGCTGACGGTGAAATGCAGATAAACAGTCGGTTTATCACCCTCACCTTTACAATACTGCGCACCCTCTACCAAGTGCTCCAACGCAGGCGTACGCGCGCCGTCGCGGTATTTATGGAACAGCAACAAGCCCTTCGGCAGGTCTCCGTAATGCATGTCGTACAACAGGTAGCGAACAGCTTCCTGACCTTCCTTACCGGCAAGTTGCGGACCGAAAGCGAACTGATCCTTGTGTGCCAGGAAATCCTGAATGAACGGCGTCTCAATGCCATCCTCCAGGTACTGGAACAGGTTCTTGAACATACGACTCGCCGCACCCGATGCCGGCACGAACTTGAGGATCTTATGTCCCTCTTTGAGGTACTGCTCCCACGCTGCGATATACGCGTCCTGCTCGGCACGCTTCGGTGCCAGAATGCCCTTCTTTGTTGAAGCCGGTGCTACGATATCCAACTCAGGAAAACCATTACGGAAACACTCCAACTGCGCCTCCGCTTTCTCTACAGAGATGCCCCGAGCTGCCAATTGCTCAAGGTCTTGTTGACTGAAAGAATTCATAGTATTAACAGATTAAAAATTCAAATTTGGCGCAAAGATACAAAAAAATTTGCATATACCAAAATATTTTTGTAATTTTGCAGCGAAAATATTCATTATTCATTATTAATTGTTCATTAATATGATATTAATCGCCGATAGTGGAAGCACAAAAGTGCATTGGTGTCTGGTCACAGCGAGTGGTCAATGTTCGGATTTCCGTACAGACGGTATTAATCCTATGTTTCAAACCTGTGATGCGATGCGCAACAGCATCTGCAACCAGTTATTGCCGCAGATCGCGCCGCTTCTCTGGGCCGGCACGCTGACGCACGTGTTCTTCTACGGAGCCGGTTGTACGCCGGAGAAGAAAGTGTTTGTGCAGAAAGCGCTGGAGATGGTGTTTAAGAAAGCGCAGATACAGGTCGAGTCCGACATGGTCGGTGCGGCTCGTGGTCTGCTGGGGCACAACGCCGGTGTGGCGTGCATCCTCGGAACAGGTAGCGGCAGCTGTTACTACAACGGCGAGAACATCGAATGGAACGTGCCTTCACTCGGTTATATCCTCGGTGACGAGGGTTCGGCTGCCGTGCTGGGCAAACGCCTCGTAGGCGACCTGCTCAAGAACCAATTGGGCGATGACCTCAAAGAGGCGTTCTTCAAGGAGTACGAGACCTCCATGCCGGATATCTTCGAGAAAGTGTACCGTCAACCCTTCCCGAACCGTTTCCTGGCCAAACTGTCCAAGTTCTGTGCGGACCATATCGACGACAAACGTATCCATGACCTTGTCTATGACCACTTCGTGCAGTTCATTCGCCGTAACCTGGTGCAGTATTTTGAGCACCCGGAATTCAACCTCAAGGGTTCAGAAGTCGGTTTCGTGGGTTCGATTGCGTACTACTACCGCCCGATCCTGGAAGAGGCAATGAAGGCAGAAGGGCTGCCGCTCGGCACTATTCTGCAGGACCCGATCGAGGGCCTCAAAGAGTACCATAAAGATGCTATAATACCAACAACAGAATGATATCTACTTTTTATTTACCGGGCAGGGTATGCTCGACAAAGGCGATCAAAGAGATCGCACAGCAAGCCAATAAGCCGTACACCATGATCTGTCTCAAACCCGACATCGAATGGGTGTACCTGGGACAGGAACGTATGGTGCAAGTGATGGAGATGACCGGTGCGACGATGGTCTATGCGGACCATTTCGCCAAGATCAACGACGTTGTGACCCAAGCACCCGTCATTGACTACCAGATCGGTGCGCTGCGCGATGATTTCGATTTCGGTGCCGTACTCCTTTGGGACACGAAGAAACTGAAAGCACTGGTCGCACAGATGGACACCGAGTACGAGTTCGCAGGCTTATACGATTTACGGCTCCGCGCCGAGAAACTCGAACATGTGCCGGAGTACCTATACTACGAAGTAGAAACGGATACGCGTAAGTCCGGTGAGAAACTGTTTGACTACGTCGATCCGCGAAATCGTCAGGTGCAGATTGAGATGGAACAATGCGTCACCGCCCATCTCAAACGCATCGGTGCGTACCTCAAACCGGGAGAGTATAAAGAACTTCCCGTAACCGGTAACCCGTATCCCGTAACCGCTTCCGTCATCATTCCGTGCAAGAACCGTGCCCGCACGATTGCGGATGCGATTCATAGTGCGCTTGCTCAGAAAGTGCGCGAAGGCTACTCGTTCAACGTCATTGTGGTGGACGACAACTCGACCGACGGCACAGCGGAAATAATTGACAAATTACAAATGTCAAATGACAAATTGATTGTCATTCATCAGGACAAGACCTGGCATGCGATTGGTGGTAACTGGAACGTCGCCATTCATGACCCGCGTTGTGGCAAGTACGCCATCCAACTCGACTCCGACGATACCTATTTCGACGAGACCACCGTGCAACGCTTCATCGATGCTTTTGAAGGCGCCCCGTCACCCGTAACCCGTAACCCCTTACCCCTATTTGGCATGGTTATCGGCACCTACCAACTGACCAACATGGCAGGTGAGATCTTACCTCCGGGTGTGATTGACCACCGCGAATGGACCGATGACAACGGCCGTAACAACGCGCTGCGTATCAACGGTCTCGGTGCTCCGCGCGGCTTCTATGTGCCGCTGCTGCGCACCATTAACTACCCCACCACCAAGTACGGGGAGGACTACGCAGTCGGTCTGCGCATCAGCCGCGACTACCCGATCGGACGTATCTACGACGTGCTGTATAACTGCCGCCGCTGGGAAGATAACTCCGATGCTAACTGCGACATCGTCGCCATGAACCGCAATAACTGGTACAAAGACCGCTTGCGTACATGGGAGTTACAGGCGAGAATGAATTCTTAATTCTTAATTTTTAATTTTTAATTGAATATCCGTGTAGGCATAGTAACGGCGCCGCATATTGAGTTTGAGCAGCGGGAACACACGTTCGTTCTCAAGAACGTGCGCATTGGTATCGGCTTTCATTGGGACCGCTATGAGGACCAGGAGTTTGCCGGGCAACTGGAGATTCGCACCAATCCCGACGGCACCCAAACGGCCATCAACACGCTCGATCTGGAGGACTACCTCTGTTCGGTCATCAGTTCGGAGATGAGTGCCAACAGCCCGATGGAACTGCTCAAAGCGCATGCCGTCATCAGCCGCAGCTGGGCCATTCGCCAAATCGTAAATCGTAAATCGTCAAATCGTAAATTGCACGAAGGTTTTGACCTTTGTGCTGATGACCATTGTCAGCGGTATGAAGGATTGAGGCGTATGAATGAACGGGCCGTACAAGCGGTTCGGGAGACGGCAGGACAAGTGCTGCTCTATAACGATACGGTTTGTGACTGTCGGTACTATAAGTGTTGCGGCGGACGCTCCGAAGTGTGGCGCACCTGTTGGGAAGACATCGATGTGCCGTACATTCAATCAGTGGAATGCCCTTACTGCGGCCGGGTGAGTGCCAAGACGCTACGGTTGGTGCTGAACGATTACGATCAGGAAACGACGGATTTTCATGACTGGAAGGTGACGTACACGGCAGACGAGTTAGGACAGATCATTCGCGAGAAATCCGGCATCGACTTCGGGGAGATCGTGGACCTTATACCGCTTCACCGCGGGGCATCGGGACGAATCGACCGCCTCCAGATTGTCGGCACCAAACACACGGAGATCATTGGCAAAGAATTGAAGATCCGCCTCTGGCTCAGCCGCAGCTGTCTGTACAGCAGTTGGTTTGAGGTAGAAAAATCACCAATTACCAATCACAAATCACCAATTACCAATCAGTTCACGCTGATTGGTCACGGTTGGGGTCACGGAGCTGGGCTGTGTCAGATTGGTGCCGCACAGATGGCGGAAGAAGGATATACGTACGAACAGATATTAGCGCATTATTATGTCGGTTCAAGACTTGGCGTTGCAGCGAAATAAGTACAAGCACCTCTCGGACGAGGAGTGGCGTTGGTTTCTCCAGCAGGTCGAAGGGCATGAGCGCACTGCCGACAAGTTGCCTACCTTCGCCGCGATTGAGGATTGGTGGTATCCCGTTCGCCTCAGTTGCGAACAGTGTTCGTCGGAACTCACCGCACGCTACAAAGCGAGTCTGGTAAGCGGAGCAACCATGGTGGACCTAACGGGAGGCTACGGAGTCGATACGTACTTCCTCAGCGAGCGTTTTGCCCACACCGACTACGTCGAGCAGAACGAAGAATTATGTCGAATCGCCGCGCATAATTTTTCCCTAATCGATAATCGAAAATCGATAATCGTTCATAACTCCTCTGCCGAAGCGTTCCTGAAGACAGCCGGACAGTACGATCTGATCTTCATGGATCCGGCGCGGCGGGATAGTCACGGAGGTAAGGTATTCCGGCTGGCAGACTGCACACCGAATGTAGTGGAACTGCTTCCTACCCTGCTCGCACACGGCAAGCGGCTGATAATCAAACTCTCGCCGATGTTGGACCTCACGCAAGCGGTCAAAGAGTTGTCACAAGTGACATGGGATGTGCACATAGTTGCCATCAAGAACGAAGTCAAAGAACTGTTGTTGGTAAGCGGTGGCACAGGACAGATCACAGCAATCGACCTTGCCGAACCGGAGAAGGCGTTTGTGTATACGAAGGAACAAGAGACCAACTGCCCATTAGCCATTAACCCTTCGCCTTTCGCCTTTATATACGAGCCGAATGCGGCGATCCTCAAAGCCGGGGCGTATAAGTTGGTAGCCGAGCGGTTCGGGCTCCATAAACTGGATGTCAATACGCACTTGTACGCGTCCGACACGCTCGTTGAGAACTTCCCCGGGCGTATTTGGAGAATCCAATCACCTATCACCAATCACCAATTACCAATCAGCCAAGCGAATGTCCTCACGCGCAATTATCCGCTGACACCGGAGCAACTCAAGAAGAAATACCGCCTCAAGGACGGCGGAGACAGTTACCTCATCGGCTGCCGGGTGAACGGCAAACCGACCCTATATACCGCAGAACGAATAAACTAAATAATAACATTTATGAAAAAAATCACTCTTACTCTGCTTGCCGTCATGGCTTGCACCCTCTCATTCGCAGAGACCGTCAAGATCAACGGTTTGTATTACTCATTAGGTACGACAACCGCGACCTTGGTCAAAGACCAGAGTTCGGACCTGTCCACGTATAAAGCATACACCTCGGTGGATGTTCCGGCTTCGGTGACGTATAACAACTACACCTACCCGGTAGTGACAATCGGCACATCGGCTTTCGAGAATTGCTCGAACCTGCAGTCGGTGACGCTGCCGAATAGCATTACAGCCATCTACACAGATGCTTTCTATGGTTGCTCGAAATTAGAAGATATCAACTTGCCGGAAGGACTGACGACTATCAACACCCGGGCATTCGAATACTGTAACCTGGATACAATCATTATCCCGAGTACGGTGACCTCGCTCGGCAACAAGGCCTTCTACGACAACCCTCTCAAGTCGATCACCTGGCTTCCGTCCGGCAGTTCCATCAGCACAGGTACGGGAGAAGACTCTCCGTTCTATAACTCCAATTCGAAGGTCACTTCCTTCACCTTCGGTCCGAACGTGAAGACTGTGCCGGGCTATCTGTGCTATAAAATGAGCCGGTTGGACACCATCGTGCTTCCGCCTTCGGTTTCTTCGCTGGGTCAATATGCCTTTTACTACTGCACGAACCTCAAGTCCATCAACCTGCCTGCAACGCAGAAAACCTTGCCCGTCAGTTTCTTCGAGGGCTGTACCTCGCTGGAGTCTATCGAACTGCCGGCAACCTTGACCACCATCAGTACGGACGCTTTCTACGGTTGTTCCAAACTGGCGAATGTGACCCTGCACGAAGGTCTGACGACTATCAACAACCGGGCGTTCGTCAACTGCAAACTGGCCTCCATCACCATCCCGAGCACCGTCACTTCCATCGGAAACGGTGCCTTCAAAGGCAACCCGACCACTTCGGTCACATGGTTGCCGAAGACCTGCTCCATCGGTACCGGCGATGGTTCGCCGTTCTACAGCACCAGTTCGCAGATCACGTCCTTCGTCTTCGGTGACAGTGTGAAGAGTATTCCGGGCTACCTGTGCTATAATATGAACAAGGTGCAGAACATCGTTCTGCCCGAGAGCCTGACGACCATCGGTCAGTACGCGTTCAACAATTGCTCCCTGCTCAAAGACGTGACGATCCCGGCATCCGTGGGCTCGATCGGCACCTACGCCTTCGCGTTCTGTACCTCCATCAAGCACTTTGAGTTCCCGACCGGCATCACAACGCTTGCTACCAGTGTACTGGAGGGTTCAACGGCGCTCGAAGAGGTCATCATCCCGGCTTCGGTCACGACCATCAACCAGGATGCGTTCTACAACTGCTCCAAACTGATGGCCATTCATAACTACGCCATCACACCGCAGACGCTTCAGGAGCAGGCGGTGTACAACGTCAACAAGCACACCTGCATCCTCTATGTGCCCATCGACTATATCAACCTCTACCGCGCCAAAGCGGTGTGGTGCGATTTCGATAACATCATCGGTGTGCAGACCGATCTGCTGTTCGAAGACCGGATCGTGAACGTGACCTATCTCAAACCGGACAGTTCGCTCTATTACATGGAAGCGCAGACCTGGGCCGTGCCCCATGAGCCGCATATCGAAGGTTTCACCTTCGTCAAATGGCAAGTGCTGCCGGGTGACCTGGCAGACGGCATTGTGCTGGTAGCGGTGTACCAATCGAACAACCCGACCAACACGTCGGACGTAGTGGTCAACCCCGCCAACAAGGCACAGAAACTCATTCGTCAAGGGAACGTCTATATTCTCCGTGACGATGAGCTGTTCACCATTACCGGTCAAAAAGTACAGTAATTATCCGAACGGATTAAAGATATCCATTCCAAAGGCAGACGTGAAAGCGTCTGCTTTTTTTAGTGCCTCAGCCGAATCCAGCTGAATCCCCTGATGCGGGGTCATGAGCAGAATCCGGTCGCTCAACGCCAGCGCCAGATCCAGTTCGTGCGTGGAGATAAGCACCGTCTTGCCTTGCTCGTGTGCCAGCTTACGCAGCAAGCGTAAGATCAGTATCCGGTGCGGCAGATCCAGGTGCGCCGTCGGTTCATCCAACAGAATGATCGGTGTCTGCTGCGCCAACGCTTTGGCAATCAGAATACGCTGTTTCTCACCGTCACTATGCGCGTTGAAGAAAGAGCGTCCGATGGCGGATATGTTGTCGAATCCCACCGCCTCCAGTGCCTCTTCAATGATCGCCTCGTCCGCTGCCGACAGGCCGCCTAAGAACGAGGTGTACGGGTATCGTCCCATCGCCACCACATCATGCACCGTCGTGTTCTCCAGCGACACCCGCTCCGTCAACACCAAAGCTACCGCCTTCTCAGGGCTGATTGCTGAATGCTGAAGGCTGAATGCTCCCGAAAGTGCCGGCTGCAGTCCTGCCAGCGTACGTAACAACGTACTCTTGCCGCAGCCGTTCGGACCGAGCATACACACCATCTCGCCTTCGTTCAGTGCGAACGAGAGATCAGTCTGAACGCTGATGGCTGATGGCTGATGGCTGTAACCTATCGTCAGCTTATTCGTAGAAATAGAGACGTTGGACACGGCGGGAAACAGAAGTTAAAATCTCATAGGTTATCGTGCCGAGCTTATCGGCCAGTTCTTGCAACGGCATATGTTCGCCGAAGATCTCCGCGCTGTCGCCCGGACGGGCATCGGTGCCGGTCACATCGACCATCGCCTGGTCCATGCACACATTGCCCACTACCGGACAGCGTTTGCCACGCACCCACACCTCGCCGCCGTAGTTCGAGAATCGGCGATCAAAACCATCCGCGTATCCGATCGGAATAACCGCAATCACCCGGTCTTCGTCCAACTTCGTATGACGACCGTACCCGATCGTCTCACCGGCTTTAACCGTCTTGACAGACAAGATCGTCGTGCGCAGCGTACATACATTACGCAACTTCGCGCCCGCGAACGAGAATCCGTACAATCCGATACCCAGACGGCACATATCGAACTGATAGTCCGTGAACCGCTCAATACCGGCACTGTTACAGATATGCTTTAAAATCGGATAATTGAGCCCTGCCTTCAACTCTTCCGCGCACGCATCAAAGTAGCGGATCTGGTCCATCGTGAAATCATCGAACTGCGCCTCGTCCGAACCCGCCAAGTGCGAGAACACCGATGCCACGCGCACCGTCTTCTGCCCCTGCAGTTTGTTCAGCAGCCACGGCATGTCTTCCTTGTAGAACCCGAGGCGGTGCATGCCCGAGTCGATCTTGATATGAACCGGCACGTTCTCCAGGCCCTTCGCCTCCGCAGCGGCCATCACGGTCTTAAGCGACTGGTGCGAATACACATTCGGCTCCAGGTTGTTCTCCAGAATCAGATCCATCGCTGCCACCTCGGGGTCCATGATGATGATCGGCAGCGTGATACCCGCCTTGCGCAACTCCACGCCTTCATCGGCCACTGCCACCGCCAGGTAATCCACCAACCCGCTCTTCTGCAGCGCCTTACTCACTTCAATACTACCGGCTCCGTACGCAAACGCTTTCACCATGCACGTCAACTTGGTCTGAGGCTTAAGCAGGCTGCGGAAATAGCGCACGTTATCCACCAGTGCCGACAGGTTCACTTCCATCACCGTCTCGTGCGTCTGGTGCAGGATCCGCTCGGCAATCACCTCTTCGTCGTATCCCAGCGCACGCATCACCGCAGCACACGTACGCACGTTCTGATGCGTCGGGTCCTCGATCACCGTCTTGGCATGCGCAAACAGCTTCATCTTCTCCTCCCGTTTCTGCTCCAGCGAGGCGAAGTTCTCATCGTGCTCATGACCAATATACGTGATCACGCCTATCGTCGGACGAATAATCCGCTCCAACTTCTCCATCTCACCCGGCTGACTGATACCGGCTTCGAAAATAGCCAGAGTGGGCAGAGAATTTTTAATTTTTAATTTTTCATTTTTAATTTGAGTCAATTGCCAAACTGACAACGGTACTCCTATCTGCGAGTTATACGACTTCGGCGAACGGATCACCGTGTACTCGTCCTTGAGCAACTGACACAGCCACTCTTTCACCACCGTCTTACCGTTCGAACCCGTGATGCCGATCACCGTGCCGTCGAACTGCTGCCGCACGTACGCCGCTAAATTCTGCAGCGCCTGTACCGCATCCCCGTCACAAACGCTTTCACGCCTTTCGCCTGCAGTTCCGGGATATACTTTGCCCCGTCGTTCTTCGCCGTTTTGATCGCGAAGAACAAGGTCTGAGCGGCCTTTGTACCTTGTACATCGTTCCTTTGTACATCCAACAGACGGCTATCCGTCAACAGATAGCGGATCTCCAAATCATCCTCGCCCGTCACCTCTGCGCACGAGCCTATCGCTTGCCTGATTTCGTATAATTTCATGATTGTAACACTTTGCGGCTGCAAAGTTACAACAATTTTTGCATATATGCAAATAATATTTAAAAATTGTTGTTCCTTTGCAGCCGATTACTGACGAAATTTGTGAAAACAAGTGATTTTCGTCATTAAGAAAGATTAAGGATACTTATCCTAAATATCTTTTGACAACTGACTTTGATAGCGCAAACATTGACGGTATACGTAAAATCAATGTGATAGATTGGCTGTTAGGAAAAGAATAGATAAAACGGCAACTCACAACCGTGAAGCGATTAAGGTGCACTTATTCCTTAAAGCCGAGATGACCGAGAGATGAAACACCAAAACAGCACGAAAAATGGAAATTATTGTGATTGTAACCGAAAAAATGCCATAAAATTTGGTGGTTTCAAAAAAAGTTGTACCTTTGCACGCACTTGACATCGCAAATTGCGCTGCGCAAATTGCGTGAAACACAAATAGTTTATTATGAGTACATTACAAATCGTCACCAACTTACTGGCGAATTAGACGATTTAAATTCGAGCAACGCCGTTGCTCCAATTCAGTTGCCTCGTTTTATACTCTCTTTTTTTGCTTTTAAGATTATTGAGGAACGCAAGCGTTCGATCAGGAGTTTGCTACATTTGCCAAGATTAGTTCACGTGTCGAACTGTGCAAACGGCTATCCGCCAACTTGCCGAATGAAATAACCTCAACTTGCCGAATGAAATAGTCTCAACTTGCCGAATTTTGAAGAAAAATTTGCATATTTCAATTATTTTTACTACCTTTGCAGCGAATTTTGAAAATTGACTTATGGAAAAGTACAAACAACGCGTTGCGGACTTATTGTTAGAGCGCAAATTAGCCGGCAAAGGCGCAGTATTGGTAGTTGGTCCTAAATGGTGTGGTAAAACAACAACCGCCAAACAACAATCGCATAGTCTCTTGGATTTGAGCAAGAAACTGATCTTGGATCAGAGTATTCAAATGATGGATATAAATCCGGAAAGTTTGCTTGTCGGAGAGACACCTCGTTTGATTGATGAATGGCAGCAAATACCCGCACTATGGGATGTAGTACGGACAGAAGTGGATGAACGTAATGAGTTTGGTCAGTTTGTGCTGACCGGTAGTGCAGTTTTACCAAAGGCGGAAGAGACCCTACATAGTGGTACCGGTAGAATAGGTCGTCTGAAAATGCGACCCATGAGTCTGTTTGAGTCGGGAGAAAGTACGGGAGAAGTTTCGTTGACTGATTTATTTAATAAAACAGATATCACTGTCATTCAGCATAACAAGTCTTTAGACGAGATAGCATTTCTGACCTGTCGCGGAGGTTGGCCGCAAGCTACTTTTCTGCAAGGTGATATTGCGCTTGATCAAGCTGAGGACTATGTAGAGTCCTTACTAACGGTAGATATGCATCGAGTGGATAAAGTACAACGCTCATCGGAAAGGATGCGTCACATCATGCGTTCCTATGCACGCTATCAAGGTGCTCAATGCCCGATTAGCATGATTCGAGAAGATCTATTGGGAAGCGAAGGACAATCCATATCTGATGATACGATATCTTCCTACCTGGGAGTACTGAATCGTCTGTATGTTATTGAAGACATGCCAGCATGGAATCCGAACTTGCGATCAAAAGCCGCTATCCGGACATCCGCAACACGATATTACATTGATCCATCCATTGCAACTGCGGCTTTAGGAATTGCCCCGAAAGACCTGATCAATGATCTACGCACCTTTGGCTTCATGTTTGAGGCCATGGCTGTAAGAGATATTCGGGTATATGCAGATGCTCTGAAAGCCAAAGTATATCATTTTAGAGACAGTAATGGATTGGAATGCGATACAGTGATTCATCGTCGCGATGGCAGTTATGGATTGGTTGAGATAAAATTAGGCGGTCCAAACAATACAGAACAAGCCGCCACTAATCTTCTGACGTTGGCCAACACCATTGATACCGAAAAAATGGCTGCTCCAAGTTTCATGATGGTTCTTACTGCCGTTGGACCATACGCATATCGCCGTAAAGATAGCGTATATGTAGTGCCCTTAGCATGCTTAAGGCCATAACCACGCCCTTTTGCCATCAACGGCAATAAATCTTATTCTACGTCGACCTCACTTGAGGCCGGCGATTTTTTATGCCAAATCCTTGCATATATCAAAAAATGGTCGTACCTTTGCACACAAATTGTGAATCGCAAATTGCGCTGCGCAAATTGCGTGAAACACAAATAGTTTATTATGAGTGCATTACAAATCGTCACCAACTTACTGGCGAATTAGACGATTTAAATTCGAGCAACGCCGTTGCCACAATTCAGTTGCCTCGTTTTATAATGAGCGGATTACAAAAACGCACCAACTTGGTGCAGAATTTTTGCAGCAAGTTGCTGCAGAAATACTTTTTGCCATTAGATCGAGTCAAGCATTGGCAAAATAGTTCAACATCTCATTTCCCACATAAAGCACCCTATGGGCACTTTTTTTGTGTACTTTCTCTTGCGTATGTCAAAAATTATTACTACCTTTGCAGCGATGTTAGGTAAACGTTGTGCCATATGGATTATGCTGATTGTGTGCTGCGCAGGCATGTGGTCCTGTTCGTCGCATCGGTTGGAGGAAGCGCAGGCAACTGTTGCTACGGCGGACAGCCTGTGGCATAACGGGCAGTGTTTGAGTGACAGCACACAACTCGCGCAAGCGTATCACACGCTCCATAGGAGACGCGCCGTTTATCCGGATGAGTATGCCCATGCATGCTATCACTACGGCAAACTGCTGCGTGCGAAAGATGATCCGGTAGCAGCCATGCAGTGCTTCATCAATGCCTCGCACTCCCGCACTCACGACTACCATATCCTCGGCCGCATCTATAGCAATATGGGGTCCATATGCCACTTGTCCGGAGAGTATGCATTATCATATGATATGTATGATAAATCCGCAAAACTGTTCCTAAAAAACAGTGACACCATATTATACTACTATGGATTAAATAATATGGCATACGAATTAGCGGAGCAAGGAAAAAAGGAAGAAACACTTGGTCTGTTATCCGAGATAAATCCCCAATGTCCCGATAAATATGTATTGGCTAAAGTTCAAGAGACGAAGGCTGAGATGTATTTGAAATGCAATCAAAACGATTCTGCAATTTATTGGGCTCATCTATCATTGGCTATTGATGACACCAATCCGACTTGCGTTTTAATCAAAGCACAGGCTTTCTCTCAATTGGAAATGAATGATTCTGCCTTGTTCTATGCCAATATCGTGCTGAATAATCCTTATGCAAGTAAGCAAAATATTTTTAACGCCTTATATTATACATCCCATTTGGACTCTACCTTATGTTCCAAAGATGTTTGTGCATTGACATCCCAACGCGAGGATATTCGATATTATGAGTACGAACCGCAGATGAAGAAATTAAAGGATGCTGTACGGCTATTACAAAAGACTTTAACGCATAAACCGAATCTTGGATGGTTATATACGTTATTAGGCACACTATTGGCAGGGGCTGTTTTAATTAGTTGGTATATATCTCGCAAGCATAAAAAGCATGAATTATTATCCCAACAAATAGATGATTTGGAAACCGGCTATGCGGATTTGCGCAAAAACAGAACAACTCAAATAGAGCATATCTGTGCTACGCTGCGCTCATCAGACAGCCTATCGGAGGATTTAAATTGGAAGAACTTTAACCAATTGTGTATCTTTGTTAATGAACATTTTTATTTGTTAGCAAGTAAGTTGCAACAAAAAAAGATACTTAACGAAACGGAAATACGTTTGTGTGTATTGGTTCTTATCGGTTTGACTCGTTCCGATATAGCACATATCCTTCCTTATGCGTTAAATAGTGTTGGCAAATTGAAAGACCACACTGCTAAAAAATTAGGTACAACCGGTAAAAATCTACACGATTTCTTGCTTCAAATGGCAGTTGAAGGATAGAACGTCCTCAAATTCCCACATTGATTTTTACGTTAATTATTGATTATCAGCAATTAACGCAAATGTAAATTCCCACATTTTTATTTGCTCATATCCGGCAAAAGCAGTACCTTTGCATCGTCAAATCATTAGGGTTTGGCGGTGTTTTTAATATTATCGTTTAATCTTAAAAAGTAATGATTATGAGAAAAAGAATTACTGCTTTAGTATTAAGTATGTTTCTACTTATGCCGTGCGTATTACACGCAGAGGAAATTGAGATTCAGTTAATGGAAGTAATTGGTATGACGCCATTACCCGGAGATGATCCGTTGGATGGTGGTGATCACATGGGTTCGACCCCCACTCGTCCAACCGATTTCCGTGCTACGATTAATGGCAACACCCTTGCTATTCAGAAATTGGAATCCACCATCCCCTCTGCACAAGCAACGGTTGTGAATGCTTCTACCGGTAACATTGTCGTTAACCAACAGTTCACCACTTCGTACCAAGGTCAGATATCCAATGCGGGTGTCTATGTACTGCACATCCAGACCGAAGGCGGAGCGCTAGTGGGACAATTTATTGTGCAATAAGCAAAAAGATGTAGAATTATTTGGCGGTGTGAAATATTTTTTGTAATTTTGCACCGTCAAATATATAGAATTGTATTGTCTACTAACTCTAAAATTTTGAATTATTATGAAACGCTATATATTCTTTTGCCTTTTAATATTAGGTTTCACGTATGCTTATGCCGCTATTACTATACGTCCGGGATTGACGTTAGAAGAAAATAATGGTACATACTATGTCCATTTCGTGATGCATGATTATCTGGTGGCAACAGATACATTTGAAGTTACTCATAGTGCTCCCATACCTCCAACCCAATTGGCACATGCCACTGGGGATTACTATTTTTCTAGGATTCAACCGGGAGAAGATGATTATTATGATTACTTAAGTGAAGCGGGGCGCCCTGAACTACCGTTTTATTCGTTATTTTTGCTGTTACCTTTGGATGGCGAAGGATGTGGCGGGGTTAATATGCAAATAGTAGATCACGAATCGGTTACATTGCCCTATGATTATGCACCTTCCCAAGTGAGCAATTATTCTTTTGAAGATTTCGCATACGATTTAGGTTATTACAGTACATATAATGACACTTGGTTTTGGGATGATTATGCAATTGATACTTTAGAATTTCGTCGTATGAAGGGTATTATCTTTTCTTTTTATCCTGTCCATTACGAACCATCGTCCAGAAGTGTAACGGTGACTACAGAGGCAACATTTGAAATATCTTATAAAGGAACACCATTAACTGAAAGATATTTGGCATATTTGCTTGGAGAGGACCGTTCTATATATTATTTCTTCGATAATTTCATAGGATATCCAGCTCCCTATCCGCTAATGGATGATTATTATCTCATCCTTACAGCAGATGATAAATTAAGAACCACGCAATCTATAAGCGATTTTGTAACCCATAAAGAGTCACTAGGATATAACGTAATTTTAGAATCTCTATTATCAGCAAACTTATCCACATCTGACGACATTCGAAAGTATATTCGAGATTTATATGATGAGGAACATAAATTAAAATATGTTTTATTAGTAGGTAATGTAGACGAGTTGACTTTTTGTGATGGTATAGAGGGAGACGAGACTGATCCTCCTTCAGATACATATTACTCGTGCTTGAGCAAAAATGACGTAAATAATCAATGGAAGGATCTCAGTCCGACTGTGTTTGTTGGCAGATGGCCCATACAAGATACTATTCAATTAAGGCATATCGTGAATAAAACTATAGCTTCTGATTTGTACTTGGAACATGCATTGACTAACTATGGGCATAGCAAAATTGCTCTTTTCTCTGGCAATGATCCTAATAGTTCATATATGAGAAATTACTTTTACAATGATTGCAAATACATAAATAATAAAATCATACAACCATATAGTTACTATACAGGGGGCGTTATTGATGGACGAGATACGTCTACTCATTTTAACACGATGAAGAATTACATGGAATTAATAGACGACCCTACATGGATGTTTGTGTATGATGGACATGGCAATTATGATGAGATCTGGAAACCCTATAATTGGACATGTTACTCAATTGGCAATATCACAACGAGTACATTGGATTTTCAGCCTTTTGGCTTCGGATTTGCTTGTCTATTAGGGGATATATTTAGGAGTAATAATTTTGCAAGATCATGGTTAACAAGTATGGACGGTGGCGTTTCTTTTATGGGAGCAACGACAACTACATATACTGTTTGTGATAGATATTTTTCGCGCAAGATGTTCAATCAATTAAAAGATCGTCCAAATATGACAATCGGAGAATTTGTTTGCAACGCAAAGGCAAAGTATTATAATCCGGACAAAGTGGTATGGAGACGTAGAGAAGCTAAGAAATATGTCTTATATGGAGACCCGAGCTTACATCTATTTGGACTTGATCTTCATTATAATCAACCATACTCTGTTAAACAACGTACGGGTAGTCCGGAAAATATGGACAATATAACTTCTGCTCAAGTATATTCCGTCACCGGACAACTATTGCGAACAAGTCAATCTTGCGAAATTGACTTGCAGGGATTGCCTGTTGGCACATATATGGTAGTCTATAACTCTGATACTAATCCAACAATTCAAAAAATAATAGTGAAATGAAAACTAAATTCCGTCTTATCTGCCTGATTTTGGCGAGTGTATTTGTCGTGTCGTGTGAACAAAACCCTATTCAGCCGGCACAGGAGAACGAGGTGGTTGATGCCATATATCGGTCTATTGACTTAACTCCGGAGCAGTTCGGAGAGAATATGATCGAACAAGGTCTGCATGAGATTCCTCAGTATGACTTTATGGCAGACCATTATAAAACGTATGCAAACTCCTATTGCACGATTTATATAAACTTTAACAACGATACGATTTTAAACGTCGAATATGATCGCTCTCTTAATAAAAATTCCGATCCAGCAGCTTACTATAAACAGTTCTCAGATATGATTGCCGGTTATGATTATATGGAATGGCATGGATATTACGATGATCCGGATAATGACCATAATATCGGTCGTATATTGCATATGGTCAATGATTTTAGTTATTCACAAACAGCTAAAGATCGGGATGACCTACACGGCAAAATCAATAATGAGCATTTGACGGATGTAAATACTACACAGTATTTTGCGGAGACATTCATCTATACGCATCACGATGATAGTAATTGGGAAGGATGTTCCCTAATATGGAGCAGTATTTATTTCTCAGGAATGCACGAAGGAGAAGGAGAGTATTATAAAGATATTCAGTTTAATTTCATCCTCAAGCGTATTCTATAGTCCTCTGCACCGCCACCTCATCCGTGGCGGTGCAGATAAAACAAATAACCGACAATATTTTTTCTGAAAATCTTGCATAATTGCAAAAATAATTGTAATTTTGCACCGTCAAACAATTTAAATTATGCTGTTATGAAAAAGTCTATTTACACATTGCTTATTCTTGTAATGAGCCAAATAACAGGTATGGCTTCCGACAACTTGACTTACCTCTGCAACGAATGGAATGTAGCAGAGGCAATTGAGTATCCGACGGATCATATGTACCAGACATTCAAGTGGCGTTTGACAACTGATACAATTATCAATGCACAGAAATATGTCAAAATAGAGAAAAACCATCGTTATGAAGGAGCTTTGCGTGAGGATGATGATGCCAATATCTATTTTGTCCCTTCTGACAGCACGAAAGAGTTTTTGCTGTATGCTTTCCATGCGCAAGTAGGCGACACATTGACCAATCTATGGGTGAGCAGGAAAAGTAACTCATATTTACATATAAGAAATGCTATCATATCCGATATTCAACCAACGGATCCTAAAGTAATTACTGTAGAACTTGAGTTTAGTATGGAGCCGGAATTTGATAATTGGATGCCATGGCATATATATTGGACGGAAGGAATCGGGCATAGAGAAGGTAGTCCTATAGATAATGATGCGTGCTTGGGATGCACACATCTGGATCCGGAGCTAATGATACTTTGTGCGTACACGAACGGAGAACAAGTATTTATGAATTGGTTCGCGGAAGCTTATGGATGTGATTATTACCTGCAAGATAATAATCAGGAAGATATCCATATGGCAATACCGGATACACCTTCTGCCACCAAACTTCTCCATAACGGACAAATTCTCATCATTCGTAATGACAAGACCTACACTATCACCGGACAGAGGGTGGAATAAACATCACGCTTATGCCGACATAAACGATTTTTAGGTCTATAATTTGTTTATTTCAGAAATTTTCACTACCTTTGCAGCGGATTTCAATCTCGAATGAGATAAGAACGATAAAATTGTCAGCTCTTAGACAATAAATGGGAGGACATAGCATATAGCACATAGTGCAGACAGGCATATTGCTTCACAGATAAGATTCGACACCTTTCAGCAAGAGAATATGTCCCTGTTGTTCGTGTTCTGTCACGGGCAAACGGGGCTTTGCTGAAAATGTCGAATCTTATAATTTATCTGTGAGCCCCGCTTGCCCGTGCTTTTAATGTCCGCCGCCTTTCTTCATTATCCTATGAAACAAATCGTTTACCATTTCCATATCAGTGGAAACTACTACGCCGGTAATCATATAGACATGCATACCGGTCTGCCATATTCCACTTGTGCACCCGAAACTCCGGCGGACAACTGCGCAGATACTTCTGCTCTCTGCTGAAAATAGAGACCATTCTCAGCATTCCTCCGGAAGGTAACTATACCGCCGTGCGCAAATATATTGAGGAACGCAAGCGCTTCGATCAGGAGTTTGCTACATTTGCCAAGATTAGCTCACGTGTCGAACTGTGCAAACGGCTATCTGCCGAGTTCGGATGGGCGGTAGATCACTACGCGCTTGGGAGAAACATCAACCGAAACAGGCAGTAAATACGCATTTGGAGTCAAAGAGGTCAAAAAAGGTCACATTTGGAGTCAATGTGACCTTTTTTGTGGTCATAATTAGCAGTACCTTTGCACAGGATTTCCAACCGGCCGCAAAAATGCGACCAAAATGTACGATGAAAGCCGGATGGCATCCGGCACAACAAACATAGAAAACGGCATTCAATGCCGGGACAATGGACAAAGTAAAAGAAAAGAAGCAAAAGAAAAATTGCAACACTAAAGGTGGTACATAAAGGTGGTACGTACTGCGTACGCGTAACAGCTTTTTGTAACACCCTTTGTAACACCAGTTAAAGACTTTATGAATGATTTTCAACAACTATGGGCGCTGCTCCGTCAGCATGGATCGAGCGCCAAACGAGAAACCGAATGTGCAGCACTATGGGCGAGCTACACGCCTGAGGTGCAGCAGCGAGTCTATCACGCCATTCGCACCAAACTGGAGCAAGGCAAGTTTGTTCATTATGATCCGCTGCGAGCCATGGAGGAGAATGCACGACCGCCACGGCAGCAGACGCTCTCTTATGCGGAGTACTACAAACGATTCGGTACAACCAAAGAGCGCGACGGATGGCAGATGGCGAACCCGACAGGACAGAAAGTGATCTATGTAAAAGCGGCTACCGACTAAGTAATAATGCTACTTTTTGACGAGGTCCCTGTTCGTTTAGTACTGTTAGCCCCCCTTTAAGGGGGGTAACGTACGTACTAAAGAACGATGGGGGGACCTGTCAAACGCCGGATGGCATCCGGCACAATGGACGACGTAAACCGGCATACGATGCCGGGCTAATAAACGAAAAGAAAGCAGCCGGACAGAGACGTGACGTACATGTCCGTAATGGTCGCGAAATGGTCGCGGGTTTAACCGCTAAAAGAAAGGAAAGAACCCGCATTCAATGCGGGGCTAATCAACAAAGGAAGGAAAAAAATATGAA
>Ga0247610_10001425_pt1 | contig 29767 bp, 13 predicted proteins | sample 174DNAGHGhighgp2_FD_193483 | JGI IMG/M metagenome (GOLD analysis project Ga0247610, IMG submission 193483) | Sheep rumen microbial communities from Palmerston North, Manawatu-Wanganui, New Zealand - 1742 DNA GHGhigh gp2 | ecosystem: Host-associated > Mammals > Digestive system > Stomach > Rumen...
CGTGCCGCTGATGAAAAAGGAGGTGAGAGGCGTAGTGCTGCGGGAACATACCGAACCGATCGATACAGCATGGGCAGAGAAAATAAGACCCGTTCTCGAAATTCTTGATACAGCGCCGGTGGTAACGAAAGAGCAGTTGGACTTATGGCAATGGGTGAGCGACTATTATATGTGTACGCTCGGCGAAGTGATGGCTGCGGCTTTGCCCGGAGGACTCGACAAACGTCTGACCAACCCGCCCAAACGGCGCAGGACGGTCATAGCTCCTTATACAGGACCCATCGAACCCGCGCATGAACTATCGCCCGCGCAGAAGAAAAGTGTCGATTCCATCGAGACTTTCTGGACTTCCGGACAAGATATTGTCCTGCTTCACGGTGTCACTTCCAGCGGTAAGACAGATATCTATATTCATCTTATTCAGGATCAATTGGCGGCAGGAAAGAATGTGCTGTATCTGGTCCCTGAGATTGCGCTGACTACTCAACTCACCTCCCGTCTGCAGTGTATTTTCGGCGACCGGCTGATAGTCTATCACAGCCGTCTGACCGATGCCGAACGCGAGGAGCGTTACAAACAAATCATCAATCATCAATCATCAATCACCAATAACTTCGTCCTCCTCGGAGCACGCAGTTCCGTCTTCCTTCCGCTATCCGATATAGGGCTTGTCATCGTGGATGAAGAGCACGACGCCAGTTACAAGCAAGCGGAACCCAATCCGCGCTATCATGCGCGTGCTGCTGCCATCGTTCTTGCGCGTATGCATCGCGCGAGAGTATTGCTGGGTTCGGCTACTCCTTCCGTTGAGTCGTATTACCTGGCGAAGAAAGGTACCTATGGACTGGTGACGCTGACAGAGCGATTCGGAGGTGTCGAACTGCCGGATATCACGCTTATTGACCTCAAGCGCCAATACGAGCGCAAAGAGATGTACGGCCATTTCTCGGACCCGCTCGTGGATCGGATACGCCAATGTCTGGCAGATAACAAACAGGTCATTCTCTTTCAGAACCGCCGAGGGTATGCCCCGCAGATACAGTGTGTGGCATGCGGTCAGCCTCCGCGTTGTGTGCAGTGCGATGTGCCGATGACTTACCATAAGCGCGAGCACGAGTTACGATGCCATTACTGCGGCTATCATATGCCCGTACCGGAGGTTTGTCCTTCATGCGGCGGCGAGATGAAGATGATCGGTTTCGGAACGGAGCGCATCGAAGATGAGATACAGACCCTCTTCCCGGAAGCGCGCGTCATGCGCATGGACTTGGATACCACCCGTAATAAATCGGCCTATCAGGATATCATCAATGCCTTCTCCCGCCATGAATGTGATATATTGGTCGGTACGCAGATGATCACCAAAGGTCTCCATTTCGATGACGTGCGTCTGGTAGCGGTGCTGAATGCCGATCCGCTCTTTAACCAACCGGATTTTAGAGCTTACGAACGTGCTTATCAGATGCTTGAGCAGGTAGCGGGACGAGCCGGACGAAAAGGCACAAAAGGAGAAGTATGGATTCAGACTTTCGATCCGTCCAATGCAGTCTTGGAGATGGTCCGGCAGCATGATTATCAGGCGCTGTACAACCAGCAGATAAGCGAGCGGGAAACATTCAAATATCCCCCATTCCATCGGATAATTCGTGTGCAGTTACGTGACCACAACGCCGCCCGCGTGCAGCGTGTAGCGACAGAACTGCAGTCGTACCTCGCGCGTGTCTTTGCACAACGCGTATCAGGAGTGATCATACCGTCCATTGAGCGGATACAAGCCTATACCCTGCGCGAACTGACGCTGCGTATCGAAGCCGGAGCGAATATGCAGGAGGCCAAAAGACGGCTCAAAGAGGCCGTGGATTATATAGGGACTGTGCCTGCTTTCAAGAATACAAAAATGATTATTGATGTTGACCCCGTTTAATTGCTTATGATAGAAGAATCGAAACGCCGAGTGGCGTACATTAATGAGATGATTGAGAGCGGCCATGCCGCTGAGTTAGTGAAAGAAGGTGAAGAATACCATGCAGCCCAACTGGCCCGTATCGCGCAGGATATATGTGCTCGCGCCGGAGTACGCGTGGTGCTGATTGCCGGACCCTCTTCGAGTGGAAAGACGAGTACCTCACATCGGTTGTGTCTTGAACTGCTCGCACAAGGCAAGCAACCCGTAGCGTTATCGCTCGATAACTGGTACGTGGATGGTTCACTCACCCCCCTCAAAGAGGATGGCTCCAAAGACTATGAGTCCGTTTATGCCATTGACCTCAAGCAACTCGAAGAGGACCTCAAGGCGCTTATTGCCGGCAAGGAGATCGCGTTGCCTACTTTCAATTTTGCGGAAGAAAAACGTGAGTATCAAGGCGATACGCTCCAACTGGACAACGATACCATCATGGTGCTCGAAGGTATCCATGCGCTCAATCCGATATTGACAGAGCATATTGATGCCGCATGCAAATATAAGATTTACGCCGCTCCGATGAGTCCGGTGTCGCTGGATGGAGAGCGATGGATTCCGACGTACGTACATCGTCTGCTGCGGCGTATGAGTCGCGATCTGCGTACGCGTGGTAAGAGTCCGCAGATGACGATTGCTTCATGGCCTTCGGTGGTGGAAGGCGAGGTCAAATGGATTGAGCCTTTCCGGAGCGAGGCAGATGCGGAGTTCGACACCTCCATGAACTATGAGTTACCCGCTATCCGTTATACGGTGGAGAGAGCACTCCAGACCGTGCCGGCATCAGCGGCGGAGTATGAGGTAGCTGCACAACTGCTCTATTACCTCTCTTTCTTCGAAGGGCTCGAGGCTTCCTTCATCCCCCGCACCTCGATTCTCCGCGAGTTCATAGGAGGAAGTCAGTTCAATGTGGGATAAAAATGCAATCATGACCCGGGAAAAAGAAATAGTGCGTATCACCTTGTGGGGGAGCGCAGTCAATGTGGTCTTGACGGTGCTTAAGTTCGTGGCCGGAATCCTCGGATGCTCGGCGGCGATGATAGCAGATGCCGTTCATTCGCTCAGTGACCTGCTGACGGATTTTGTGGTACTCCTCTTTGTCAAGATAAGCAATCGTCCGGCGGATAGCGAACATCCTTACGGGCATGGCAAGTATGAGACGCTCGCTACCTCTATCGTGGCGATTGCCTTATTCGCCGCCGGCGGAGTATTGTTGGCCGAAGGAATTGAGAAGATGATAGCTTCCTTGCGCGGAGAGACATTGAACGTACCCGGTCAGATAGCCCTTTGGGCGGCATTGATAAGCATTGTCGCAAAGGAACTGATTTATCAGCTCACGATGAGGGTGGCACGCCGTGTCGATTCTACGGCGCTGGAAGCCAATGCATGGCATCATCGCACAGACGCACTCTCTTCCGTAGCTACAGCCATCGGTATCGGAGGTGCACTGCTGTTAGGCGGCAAATGGGCTATTTTAGACCCTCTTGCAGCGGCCCTCGTCAGCATCTTTATTCTCATTGCGGCGGTCAGACTGCTTCATGGAGCCATTCAGGAATTGCTTGAGAAACGATTGCCGGAAGAGGTGGAGAAGCAGATTTGCGATATCGTGGCAGAGGACGGCGAGATGAGCGAACTGCATCAGTTGCGTACCCGTCGTGTAGGACATGTCTATTCGATAGAGATGCACCTCAGGATGCATGGCAATGTATCGCTTTATGAAGCGCACCGCCATACGATGCTCCTCGAACAGCGCTTACGCGAACGATTCGGACAGGATACACTGATCAGTATCCACCTTGAACCTCTGAAACGAAACGGAGTCTATCAGCCCGATTAGACTTCAAAATGCGGCTTTTTGAATAGAAAATGCAAAAAAATCACTAAATTATTTGCGTATGTCAAAAAAAAGCAGTACTTTTGCACCCGCTTTTTAATCGAGAGGAGTATTCCTCGAGAAAAAACGGCGATTTAGCCGCTTTGGAGAAATAAGGCATGGCGGGATAGCTCAGCTGGTTAGAGCGCATGATTCATAATCATGAGGTCCCCAGTTCAATCCTGGGTCCCGCTACCAAAAAAGACGTCCTTGTGGGGCGTCTTTTTTGTATGAGTTCCTGTTGGTGTTTATTTCACCATCGTACCGGTAGCATCATATACGTGCGCGTCGCGCATGATATGTAAGGTACCGTCAATCATCACTTTTGCATTTTGTACCTTGTCACTTTGTACATTCTCGATTCCTTGCGCTTGCTCAATCTCCTCTGCGGCCGTTTGAAGAGCGGCATGGAGTGTATTATAAGCTTCGTCCAAAGCCTCTTTGTAGTACCATTGTTGGTTCAGTGCAGAATTGGCTGCATTGATGGCTATTTGCAGAGTGGCAATGATAGACGGATAGTACGGTCTGTAGGAGTCAGCATAGTTATTAGCGAATTCAATTTCATCTGCCAGCGTGGTGTAACTTGTACTCAAGGCTTCCGGCTCATAGACATAGGTCTCACCCTTATACGGCTTAATACCACCTGTGCTGCTGAAATCTACGAAATAGTTCTTGGCGATATGATGTACATACACTTTCTCGCATTTACCCACAAATATCTCATCAAAGAAATTCTGATCCTCAGTGGAACCGATACAGAACTCCAAGGTCTGCTCTGCACCGCGGGTAGCCGTTACCTTGGTTACGGTACGCACCTATACCGGCAGCATAACCTGTACCGGCGGTCTCATCGCATTTCGCCGTCAGCGAAGCATTCTCCGAACCGGAAGGAACGGCAATGGTCAGCGTGTAACCCGGCTTCACATAGATAGCCGGCAGGTTCGGACTACCGGAAGTCACTTTATTGGTGTTCATCAGGTAGATGGTAGCATTACCCTCACAGGAGATACCGTACCCATTGGTGCCGTCGTTGACACCGGTCAAGTCGATGTTACTGAGGTAGATCGTTCCACCTGCCGGAATTTTCAGCGACACTTGTCCCGTTCCTTTGTAGGTACCGTTGTTGTTAGTCGTAACCGTCTGACCCTGCCAAGCCGATTGACTGATGTCATACGTCGCTGCCCATGCGCCTACTTCCACCAGCAGTATCAGCGCGAATGTGGTAATTTGTTACTAATTATGGTTAATTATTTTGTTGGTAGTCTTTTATCCTACTTGGCATCCGTTTTTAACGGGCGCGGATACGGTGGTTACCACCAGTTTGCCATCGGCATCCACTGCCGAGAGAATCATTCCCTGACTCTCGATGCCCATCATCTTGCGCGGCGGGAAATTGGCAATGAACAGCACCTGTTTGCCTACCAGTACCGACGGGTCTGGATAACTCTGCGCGATACCGGATAGAATAGTGCGTCCGCCCATGCCGTCATCTAACTTGAACTGCAGCAGACGTTCGGATTTCTTGACCGGCGTGCATTCCAATACAGTGGCTACGCGTATGTCATTCTTCTCGAATTCATCGAAAGAATTCGGCTCTTTGACCGGCTCCGGACGCCAGTTCTTCAGTGCCTCTGCTTTGGCTGCGGCCTCGTTCTCCGCTTTGATGCGCGCGAGTTTGTCCAGCTGACCTTGGATAGCAGCATCTTCTATCTTCTCGAAAAGCAAGGATACTTCACCCAATGCTTGGCCCTCCGGCAGCAGATCGATTCTGCCTAAATCTTCCCATCCGATAGACGGATTGAGTTGGAGCATGGCTTTCAATTTCTCCGATGAGAACGGGAGGAATGGCTCGAAAGCAATCGCGAGGTTGGCTGCGATCTGCAGCGACAGATGCAGGATGGTAGCAGTGCGGTTCATATCCGTCTTGGCGAGTTTCCAAGGCTCGGTATCCGCGAGGTATTTATTGCCGATTCGGGCGAGGTTCATTGCCTCTTTGAGAGCGTCACGGAAACGGAAGTTCTCCAATAACTGCTCAAGCGTCGCTTTGACATTTTTGAATTCTTCAATCGTGGCCTTGTCGTAATCCGTCAGTTCTCCGCACGCGGGCACGCGTCCTTCAAAATATTTATTTGTGAGCACGAGTGCGCGATTGACGAAGTTACCGTAGATAGCCACCAACTCATTGTTGTTACGTGCCTGGAAATCAGACCATGTAAAGTCATTATCTTTGGTCTCCGGCGCATTGGCTGTCAGCACGTAGCGCAGCACATCCTGTTTGCCCGGGAAATCATCCAGATACTCATTGAGCCATACCGCCCAGTTGCGACTCGTGGAGATCTTGTCGCCCTCCAGATTCAGGAACTCGTTCGACGGCACGTTATCCGGCAGGTTGTAGCCTTGCGCTTTGAGCATGGCGGGGAAGACGATGCAGTGGAAAACGATATTATCTTTTCCGATGAAATGGATCATTCTTGTATCTTCCTGCTTCCACCATTTCTCCCAGTTGCCGAATTTCTCCGGCTGCGCTTCGCATAACTCTTTGGTATTGGATATATAGCCGATGGGAGCGTCAAACCATACATAGAGCACCTTTCCTTCCGCGCCCTCCACCGGCACAGGAATACCCCAATCGAGGTCACGCGTCACAGCGCGGGGTTTGAGTCCGCTATCCAGCCAACTCTTGCACTGCCCATAGACGTTCGAACGCCATTCCTTATGGTTATTCAGAATCCAGTCCTCAAGCCATGCCTGGTATTGGTCTAACGGCAGATACCAGTGCTTGGTTTCTTTCTTCGCCAAGGCATTTCCCGTCTCGGCGTTATAGGGATTGATCAACTCATCCGGAGAGAGCGTCGCACCGCATTTCTCGCATTGGTCGCCATAAGCACCCATCGAATGGCAACGGGGACATTCGCCGCGTATATTACGGTCGGTCAGGAAATGGCCGGTCTGAGGATCGTAGAACTGCTCCGAGGTCTCCTCTACAAACTGACCTGCCTCATACATCTTGCGGAAATAGTCCGCAGCAAACTGATGATGGATAGCAGAGGTAGTGCGCGAGTAGATGTCGAACGACACACCGAAACCGGCAAACGAGCGCTTGATAAGTTCGTGATACCGGTCCACTACCTGTTGGGTGGTAATGCCCTCCTTGCGGGCGCGGATAGTTACCGGTACGCCGTGCTCGTCGCTTCCGCATACGAAGAGCACTTCTTTGCCTTTGAGACGAAGATAGCGGGCATAAATGTCCGCAGGAACATACACTCCCGCCAGGTGTCCGATATGCACCGGACCGTTCGCATACGGGAGCGCGGCTGTGATTAATGTGCGATTAAATGCCATATTTTGTGTAATTTTTATACAAAAAGTAAAAAAATCGTTGATTTTTCTTGCGTATATCAAAAAAAAGCAGTACTTTTGCGACCGCAATTTAGGTGTACTTTGCAAAATCGGCTGCAAAGGTACTACAAAAAATCCGAATGTGCAAATAAAAACGCGTTTATTTTGCCATTTACAGGATTTTGCGAACGTACTTTCGGGGGAATGCGTTAGCAGGCGGAGTCCGAAGGTACTACAAAAAAATGAAAAATACAAATAATTCGGTGAAAAAATATCAATCATATTTGGTTTTGTTGCTCGCATTGCTGCTTTGCGGTAGCCTGAATGCAAAAGTGAATCATTTGGTGGGCGGGTATGCTCAGATTGGCGAGTGGTCTCTTATCCCTTCCCAGAGTGACAACGCCGGAAGTATCGGTGTAGCCGGAGGATTGGGTTTTCAATATGAGTTGCAGGCCGGGCAAAAATACAGCAAGGCGCAGTTCCTGATGGATCTGGGTGTTGGCGCAACATATGGTATGACGGCTTATATGAAGGGCAGCAGCATGATTGTGCCGATGGATAAAACGCAGTATGACTTGTCCAACGAGCCGTTTGAATATATCTATGAGATTCAGGACCGAAAGGATAAATACAACAATCTCGCCTTGCAAATTCCGATTATGGTCGGTATGCAATATGAGCGCTTCTATTTCCTAGCCGGTATGAAGATTTATGCGAACGTATGGACACAAACGAGAACAACGGCCGGCTTGTCCACTTACGGTAAGTATGAAGATTTCGATGATTTCCGCAATATGCCCGAGTACCAGTTCTTTGAGAACGAGAGTCTGAACGGAGGTGTGAAGACATCGCTCAATCTGGATATGGACCTGAGTTTTGAGATTGGTGCGCGTTTGGGCAGACTCTTGTATGATGTGGGATATGACGTGCCGAAACGCAAGATTGAATATCGTCTGGCGGCATTCGTGGATTACGGTTTGCTCGATGTGCATACAAAAGGCACCAAGCCGGCACTGCAGTTACCGGCAAGTTATGATATCAATCCCGAGTCGGAAAACTATGTGTATAACACACGAACGATGATTGACAATCTCGTGATGAACGATATCATGTCCACCAACGGCTTTGCCAAGGCGGTGAACAATTTGATGGTGGGGTTGAAATTCACGGTATTATTCCAGCTGCCCGAACCCGGACAGTGCGTTATCTGCCGTGATAACTACCGTAGTTCAGTCCGTACTTACACCGGCGGAAGCCGTGGAATGAAGTACGAGGAATAACTCGTCCGCCGTCACTTCACGTATCGTTCCTTCTGAAGTCACAGATATATGACCCGTCTCTTCCGATACCACAATACAAGTGGTGTCGGATTTTTCTGTTATACCTAAAGCGGCGCGGTGACGCAGACCGTAATGTTGCGGGATATTCTGATTCTTGCTCACCGGCAGGATACATGCCGCGGCAATCATCTTACCGTCGCGGATCACCAATGCGCCGTCATGCAAAGGAGTGTTCTTGAAAAAGATATTCTCAATCAGACGCGCGGAAACAACGGCATCCAGACGTTCGCCCGTATCTACTATTTGTTTAAGGCTCTCGTCGCCGGCCATCACAATGAGCGCACCCGTCTTGGTCGATGCCATATGACGGCAGGCCTGCGTGATCTCTAATATCTGCTGACGGGAAGCAGCTTCGTCTTCGGGGTTGCTGCGGAATAGTTTCCAGGATGAGAAACGCGAACCGACACGGTAGAAGAAAAGACGAATCTCTTCCTGGAAGATGACGATGAGCGCAATGGCGCCGACGGAGATAATCCGGTCGAAAAGCGCACCGGTGAGGTCGAGTTGGAAAACGAAACTGACGAGGAACCATACCACGAGAAAAGCGAGGATGCCCCAGAAGAGGTTCGACGCACCCGTTTTACGAAGCAGACGATAGGTCTCGTATAAGATGCAGGCTACCAACAGGATATCGATTACATCCTTGAAGCCGAAGGAAAAAGATAGAAAATGCATATAATTTCTCTAATTCACTAATTCTCTAAACTAACAACTCAAAGAGTTGTATGGTCTGCCTCGTAGCAGCGACATCATGCGTGCGGAGGATGTCTGCGCCGTGCTCGAGAGCATATAACTGCAGCGCCTGGGTAGGCATGAGGCATGTCTCGGGCGTCAGACCCAAAGGCTTGTATAGCATCGATTTGCGACTGATGCCAACCAGTATCGGACGGTTATACGCGCGTAGTGTATCCATGCGGCGCATACACGTATAGTCCGCTTCCGGCGAACCGATGAATCCGAATCCCGGATCGAGGATAAGGTCCATATCGCTCATCTCCGTCTTGCGGGAGGGCAGCTCCAACTCGCCCCGCAACGTCCATATATAGGGCACTTTGTATCGGCGTATCACACCGTACATCGCTTCGCATCCGCCGGAAATATCATTGATGATCATCGGTCCGAAAGTATCCAGCGCCCGACGGGCTATCTCCGGACGAAATGTATCCAGCGACATGGCGGCATCCGGTAGTGCTTTTTGGATGGCTCGAAAAGCCGGTTCAAGTCGTTGCCATTCTTCCTCTTCCTCGACCGGCGTACTACCCGGACGGGTGGAGCAAGCACCTATATCGAGGATATCCGCTCCCTCCTCTATCGCCTGAGTCGCCCAGGACACGATTTGGTCGCTACCGGACAAACGGGATGCCGAATAAAAACTGTCCGGCGTCACGTTACCAATCGCCATAATTTTTGCTTTCACGCTGCAAAGATAGCGCTTTTTTTGCAAAAAATTGACGTTTTTAGGAAAAAAATGCATTTTTTTTTAATTTTTTATGCAAAACGTTAGTATGTTTGAGAAAAAATGTGTATCTTTGCAGGCTGAAACGTGTGCGCATGTACGAATGTGTGCATTATGTGAAGAAATTTATTAAATAAAAATAGTATGAAAAGCGTAAGTAAGTTTCTATTGATTGCTTTAGTCGCAATGGTAGCGATGTCTTGTAACAAGCGTGAGTTGAATACCCGCGTGAGCAACACCACGGGTTGGAACTATTTCGACCAACGTACCACGAATTTCGAAGCCAATGAAGGAGTGGGTAATGTGCATCCTGTCGGAATGGTGCCTATTCAGGGTGGTTCGTTTACGGTAGGAGAGAAAGATGAGTTTATCACTTCTCCGCGTAACAACGAGACACGTACGTTGACCGTCAGTTCGTTCTTCATGGACAAGTACGAGGTGACGAACCTGAACTGGAACGAGTATCTCCATTGGTTGGATTTCGTGTTCGGCGCAGTTGCTCCCGAATTGGTGGACCAGGCTCGTCCGGACCACACCGTATGGCGTGAGGATCTGGCTTACAATGATCCGTATGAGGACAATTACTTCGAGCACCCTGCTTTCTCGTTCTATCCTGTTGTGGGCGTAACATGGGAGCAGGCTATGGCATACTGCCAATGGCGTACCGACCGTGTGAATGAGATGGCGCTCATCAACGCCGGCGCTATCGTCGTTCCGCCGTTCGCTGACCTTCAGCCGACCGATGACGAAGCATATAAGGACGAGTGGGAGCAGCAGACCGGATACGAGATGTATTCGTATGAGGAAGTAAGCCCCGAGGATCCTGAGCAGACCGTGACCATGTATCGTCCGAGCTTCGAGTGGATTCGCGATAAGTTTGTATTCAATACCGAGAAATACCTGATGGATGACAGCTATGTACCGGAGTACGGTCGTCGTCCGAAGACGGATAGTTACGGCGTTGAGCGTAAGGTCAATATCGCCGATGGTATATTCGTTACCGGTTATCGTCTGCCGACCGAGACCGAGTGGGAGTTTGCGGCATATGCTCCAGTAGCGGGTGAAGACGGTTTGACGATAGAGGGTAAGATTTATCCTTGGTCAGGCTATCATCCGCGTGACATGTCGAAAAAGAACCTTGGTATGATGCAGGCTAACTTCGTTCGCGGACGAGGCGATATGATGGGTGTCAGCGGTGCGCTGAATGACCGTCACGTCATCACCAACCCGGTGGATGCCTTTGAGCCGAATGACTTCGGATTGTATAACATGGCCGGTAACGTTAACGAGTGGGTAATGGATGTATATCGTGAGACGACGTTCCAGGACGCTTCCGAATACAACTCCTATCGTGGTAATATCTACAGCCGTCCGGTATTGGATGAGAACGGCAAGTTCGAGATGGATTCCGTAGGCTGCATCAAGATCACATGGGGTAAAGAGGATGATAAGCGTGACGTATTGGATGGCGACTTCGCCAGCCTGATTGATACCGATTATCCGCTGGATACCGTAGGTATTGAGAATCTGACGGAGATCAAGAATGACCCGACCGATGTATTGGCTCCGCGTGTAACCCGTAAAAGCCGTGTTTATAAGGGCGGTTCTTGGGCAGACCGTATCTATTGGCTGAACCCCTCCAACCGTCGTTATCTCGACCAGGACAAGGCTTCGTCCAAGATCGGTTTCCGCTGTGCGATGTCTACGCTGGGTGACCAGATTCCGAGTGGTATGTAATTGTACGTTGTAAAATGTAAATCATAAATTAAAATGAATTTTCCCGGTGATCTTCGCTATACAAGCGAACATGAATGGATTCGAGTAGAAGGTGATGAGGCGTTTGTCGGCATCACGGACTATGCGCAGTCGGAGTTAGGTGAGATTGTTTTCATCGATGTACCTACCTTGGGGGAGACTGTGGGACAGGGAGAGGTATTTGGTTCCATAGAGGCCGTAAAGACCGTCAGCGATCTGAATATGCCGGTATCTGGTGAGGTGCTGGAAATCAACGGCGCTTTGGATGCGCAGCCCGAATTGGTGAATAATGACCCGTACGGCGAGGGATGGATTATCCGCATTGCCGTGAAGGATGCTGCCGAACTGGATAGCCTGATGGATGCCAAGGCATACGAGGCAAGTCTCTAAGACCTGTAGCCTCTATTATCCTTAATAAATTATCGCCCGCACGCCCACGCGTGTGGGCTTTTTTGTGTGTAAATAGGTGCAAAAATGACAATAAAATAAAACATTTTATGTTCTATCATTCTGTAATCTAATTGCAAAGTAAAGTTTGCAAAATGCAATTAAAAGCGATTTTTTTCGTCATTTTGTTGCTCGCGTGACAAAAAAGTAGTAATTTTGCGCATTGATTAGTGTATTTAAGGTACGTATATGTGCACTCATTTCTACATATGGATAAAATCTAAAGTGCAAGCGCTGTGTTTAACAGTGTTCATTCTTGGTTTCATTATCAGCTCTCAAGGGCTGCAGGCGCAAGTAAATATTACTGCGCCGTATTCGATGAGCTTTGAGCCGGAGGAAGCTGCCGAATTGGCTAACTGGGTACTGAATCCGGGAGAGAAAGCGTCTGAGCAAGAAGATCAATGGGTGATAGGAGAAGCTACGCATAATGACGGTCGTTATGCGGCATATATCTCTTCCAACGGAGGTGCGGATGCGATGTTCGCTACCACAACGAATATTCAGTATATGTATCGTGATTTGCTCCTTCCGGCCGGCCAGTATGATTGCAGTTTTGATATCCGTTGTATAGGAGCGCCTAACGCTACGATGTCTGCCGGTATAGGACCGGCTTCTATGGTTAAGTTGGAAGGTGGCCCGACTTCTGTTATTCCCGAGAATCTTTTGACCTATATTCCTTCGGACGTACTTCGTGTCCGCGGTGTCTCCAAATGGAAGAATATTTCTTTCCAGTTCTCGTCCAATGGATCCCGAGTGCTGCGATTGTTCTTTGTATGGCAGAATTCCAACCGCGATACCACGATGTCCATCATTGGTGCTTGTGTGGATAATATTCAGATAGCCACCCGTTCATGCGCCAAGCCCCGTTCCATAACCGCCGAAGCGCGTAATGATTCGTTAATTGTGCAGTGGGAAGGAAGTAGTGAAGAGTATGTGCTGGAGTATCGTAAGTGCGGTCGTACCAAATGGCAGGTGCAATCCGGTATCTATACCAAGCAGTATGTACTGGAAGGTGTGGAAGAGGGGGCATATGACATCCGCGTGAGAGGTATCTGCAACGGAAACAGCTCGAGTGCGTACACCTATCTCAATGCGTTTGCGGTGTACTATCCGGATAGGCATTGTATTGATTATGTGCATCTGGAGGACAATCCCAACGCGATAGCCACCTACGGTACGTACGCCAATCCGTATGAGACGGTAGGAGTGGTGGATTTTGGTGTGGATGATAAGTTCTCACGCCATGTGGTGAATTGGAGTTCGGAGGCTACCGATCCGCGTACCAAAGGCAAGTTGCGTATTGTGCCGGACGGTGCATTGGCATCTGTTCGTTTGGGTAACTGGAATGTGGGGGCTGAGGCCGAAGCGATTTCCTATACATATGTTGTAGATGCAGAGACCGCGGCGATTCTGTTGGTTCGCTATGCCGTGGTATTGGAGGATCCGGAGCATACCGTAACCGATCAACCGCGATTCACCCTGGAGATTATGGACCAGTATGGCGAACTGATCAGTCCGGATTGCGGATATGCGGATTTCTATGCCGATGCAACTCGCGAGGGATGGCATACGGAGGGTAGCGGAGCGAATATGGTCACATGGAAGGACTGGACGACTATCGGTCTGAATCTGGAAGATAGAGACGGCGATACGCTCACGGTGCGTTTGACAACCTATGACTGTAATTGGGGTGGCCACTATGGTTATGCCTATTTCACCTTGGATTGTGCGGCAGCACGTATCGTGGGAACCAGTTGCGGTGACGAAGCCCAGATGTCTGTCACGGCGCCGGTAGGTTTTGATTATGAGTGGTTTGACAAGTACGACAATCATGTCCCCGATTCGATGCTCGGGAATGACGGAATGACCTTGCTGGTGGATGCATCGGATACAACGACCTATCGTTGCCATTTGAGTTATAAAGAAGAGCAGTCTTGTGGTTTTGATTTGTATTCATCGGCCCGTCCGCGTTTCCCGATAGCTGCTTTCGAATGGGAGTATGCTCCTGTGGAATGTCGCAACCGTGTGAAATTCACCAACAAAAGCCATATCATGACCAAGTATAACAATGTGATAGAGTACCATTATGACCAGCCGTGTGATGAGTTTGAGTGGGACTTCGGTAACGGCCAGGTGGGCGCAGACCGCAATCCGGTCGTGATATATCCGAGTGAGGGAGGACGCTTCCCTGTGACCTTGATTGCATACATAGCGGAAGGTCGCTGTCTCAAGGATACGATGTTGTATATAGATATACCGGCTATCGGAGATGTGGCGCAGACGATCGATACGGCCATTTGCGACGGCAGTTATGTTGTTTTCGGCCGCTATTATGCCGGCTTGACGGGATTATATACGGATAGTTTGAAAACGTTTGCCGGGTGTGACAGTATTGTTTCGTTAAACCTGACCGTCAATCCGGTGACCAATGCGTATGTAGGTGATACTACTGTTTGCGCAGAGATCCCGTTGACAATTGACGGGCAGACATATAAATTGAAAGAATCGGGCAAGTTCTATCGTTTCTACAAGAATCAGTTTAACTGCGATTCTACCTTGTGGATGAATGTAACCGTGTTGGATTCCATTTTGCCGGAAGTGACGGTACGCGTGATGAGTGAGTCGCCCAATTCAGGAGCAATCTTTATTACCGGTACCGGATATGACTACTATACGGTGAACGGTGGGGCGCATATGAATGCCGACTCCATTACTGGACTGAACGGCGGTTCGTTCGAACTGGAGTTCTTCAATAGTTTTGGATGCTCCGTGATACGCGAAGCGAGCGTGAGTGTATGCATGCCGAATTGGATATACCAGCGCTGGGGCGATGTGCTGTCCCTGAAGAATGCGAATGTATTAGGCTTGGATTCGACTGTGCATCAGTTTACAGATTATCAGTGGTTTAAGAATAACGAACCGATACCTGGAGCAAACCTCTCCTACCTGTACGTGGAGCAGGGCTTGGATACCGCTGCCACCTATCATTTGGAGATGGTCCGCGTGACGAACAAAGAGAAAGTGGCCACCTGTCCGTTCAAGCCGGTAGCGGCACAAGAGCAGCTGGTGGTATATGTCTATCCGTCTCCGGTTCGTGCAGGCGGTGTATTGACTGTCAAAGTGAGCGCTGCGGCTACGGCGAGAATAGTCAATATGTTAGGCGAGGTGGTAATGACCCAGGCGCTGAATGAAGGCGAGAACAGCATTACGATGTCTGTCCCGGCCGGGGTATATGTGGTACAAGTAACGATCGGCAACGAGACTCGCGTCAGTCGTATCAGTGTAGTGGAATAAGGAGGAATGGGGATGAGAAAAGCAATCTATTACATATTGGTTATACTGCTCGCTTTGAGTCAGACGATGACAGCTGCTCCGGCGAAGAAAAAGAGCAAATCCAAGAAACAGGCCGCTTCTGCCAAGACATGGAAGGGTGCCAACCGCAATATTCATCATGTGGCGATGTGGGGTGGCATCGGATACAGCGGTCTTGTGAATAAATATGATAACAATAAGTTCACCGGCGGTGCCGGAGGCTTGATAGGTGTTGGCTACGAATATAAATACGATCATTTTATCTTGACTGCCGGTCCCGAGTTCCGTATCTTCTCTTCGGCGGACAAGATTACATTCCCCACCCCGTACGACGTATCGATGATAGGGCCTGGATATAATCAGACCAAGCACTACACGTTTACGGAACCCATGCCGGAGGATCATCTGGCGGGTCAAGTGACGTTACCGATTATGGCAGGTGGTGTTTGGAACAGTGTTTATTTCCTTGCGGGTATGAAAATCGGTTATACGGTATTAGGGTCGTATAGTCAGAAAAGCAAGATATCCACCTCTATCACCGATGACGCGGCGTATGACCCCTCCTGGGTCAATATGGCGAACCACGGTGCTGTTAATGATGTTCCGTATAGCGCGAAAGGCAAAACAAACTACGGTTTGGATATTATTGCTACTGCCGAGGTAGGCGTGAATATCAACGGTCTGCTGGGGCAGCAATGGAATGAAGATAACATGAAGCGCCGTTTCCCGTGGCATATGCGCGCAGGCGTCTTCGTGGACTATGGAATAAAGAATCTCACCTCTTCATCCCAAGGTCCGATGGCGATGGTTGATGAAAAGGCTATGAATACCCGCTCGCTGCATGTCTCCGATTGGGCGAACGGACGGATGAACAGTCTGTTGGTCGGCGTTAAGTTTACGGCCTTGCTGCAGATGAATAAGCCGCAGCCGCCGAAGCCGCAGAAACCGGCGATGGTGCTGGATGTAACGGATATCATGACGAACAAGGCGATTGCTGCCGCTACGGTGGAGATCACGCCTACGGAGGCCAAGAAACCGCGTACTGTCAAGCGTTCGACCAACAACAAAGGACGAATGGTGGCCAAGTTGAATGCCGGTCCGTACCATCTGCGTCTGACTCATCCGGATTATATTGCCATGGAGCATGATTACAGCCATGGTGATTTCGGAGATACGCTTACTTTGGCGATGCAGCCGCGTCCGGACTTCCGTTTCTATGTGCGCGATGCCAAATCCGATTCGTTGTTAGCGGCACAGGTGACCTTCATCAATTCGGCGAACGAAGCCCTCATCGATTCCATGGCCACGGATGCAGCTACCGGTTACGGTCATCTGCGTCTGCCGCTCAATACACCGGTACGTATCCATATCGAGGCGGCTAACCACCTGGCGTTGACGCAGGCCGTTGGAGATATAGGAGGACAAGAGACCTATCGTCTCGAACCGATTATTAAGAAACGTGTGATCATCTTGCATAACCTCTTCTTCGCTACCAACAAGACTACCATCCTGCCGGAGTCGGAGACCGGGTTACAGGATCTCTATACCTTGCTGGCGGAGAATCCGGATATACGCATCCGCATCACGGGACATACCGATAACGTAGGTAGCGAACGTGCCAACCAGAAATTGTCCGAAGGTCGTGCCAACAGTGTACGGGATGATTTGATCAAGCGCGGTATCAGTGCTGAGCGTATTGAGGCGGAAGGTAAGGGTGAGACCCAACCGATCACCACCAATGATACCGAAGAAGGCAGGGCTCAGAACCGCCGTGTAGAATTTGTAATATTGTAAATCGAATTGAAAAAATATCTGTACATACTATTGCTCAGTCTGCTGTCGGTGACGATGGCCGCACAGGTAGTGTACCAATGCGATTTTGAAGACGAAGAGGAGCGTGCGCAATGGGTACTGAATACGGGTAACCAGGGACCCAAATGCGCCAATAAATGGTATTTGGGAGAAGCGGGTAATCATGCCCCGGATGCCCAATACGGCCTTTTCATATCTTCAGATGGCGTGGAGCCTTCTTACGATGCTTCCAAGACGATGTTTGTTGTCTGCTATCGCGAACTGACCATACCGGCCGGAGACTATGATGTCTTTTTCGACTGGCGCTGCAACGGTAAGCGTACGGGCGAAGAAGGTTTCTATCTGTGCTGGGTGCCTGAATCCGTTTCTACCAATTCGAATATGGCAACAGCCGACCTGCCTGCCTGGGCGAAGGATGAAGAATATCTGCTGGCTCCCTGTTTCCATGGTGCAACTTCCTGGGATATCGGCCATTTGGAGTGGTCTTTGCCCGAAGAGCAGACGCGCAAACTGGTAATTATTTGGTATAATACGCGGGGTAGTGCAGCCGGTCCGGCCGCTTGTATCGATAATATAGAGATCGTTGTGAAAGGAACATGTCCGTTGCCCACGAATTTCAAGCATCAGATCAATAATGATGCCAGTGTGACGATTGACTGGCAGAGGAACGGTATCTCTGTCTTCGATGTGCGGACATATGATTATCAGACCGGAGAATGGCAGATGTTCCCGGATATGACCAATAACCGAATCACGCTGTACGGTTTGTCGGAAGGCTTCCATGATATCTATGTTCGTCCCCATTGCACGGACGGTGACGGAGTGGGCCAGTTCGAGAAATACAGTTTCTTCATGTACCATAAGGGGGAGCGTTGTATTGACTATATGGATTTAAGTACGAATACCTGTCGGGTGGGAGACAATAACCATCCTCTTGGTACGCCCAAAGTGGAGGATCACGGATATGCCGATTATGAAAATTCACTCCATACCTTACATTATGTGCCCGATGAGCGTGATCCGTATACGGACGGCACGTTGCTCACCAAACCGGCAGATGCTTTGGCATCAGTGCGTTTGGGGCGCTATGCACCTACTTTCGGAGCGGCTTGTGAATATAAATATAAGGTGCCGGATGATGACAAGGCCATTTTGAAAGTACATTATGCGGTGGTATTGCCTGCTCCTCACGAACCGCAGGATAACCCCACTTTCCGCTTGGAGATACTGGCAAATAACCGCTCGTTGGATTACGGATGCGGTATCGTTGATTTTATTGCTGATCCCTCGGTATCCAGCGGTTGGAAGTCCATTGGGGATGAATCGAATAAGATAACATGGAAGGACTGGACGGAACTCGCAATCAATCTGCGTGATTATGTAGGCCAGACAATTACGGTGCGCCTGATGGTAACCGGATGTAAGATGTCGGCGCACGGTGCCTATGCCTACTTCACGCTCGATTGCGAATCCGGCGAGATGTCAGGACTCAATTGTGGAGAAGATAATCCGACGACTACCTTCACGGCGCCTTCCGGCTTTAATTATGAATGGTATCTGCCGGATAATTCGGGTCAGATCCTTTCTACCAAGCAGACATTCACCATCGATCCGATGGATACGCTTCTCTACAATGTGGATATCATTTCGCAAACCAATACCAAATGCTACTATACGATGGAAGCAAGCGGTATTCCGCGTTTCCCTGTGGCCATCGCCGATGCGAAGAACGAAGTGGTGAAATGTCAGAATGAAGTAACTTTCCATAATCAGTCTTGTGTGTACTACAAGAATCAGGTGACGGAAAAAGAATATACCAAGAAAGAAGGCGTGGACCGTGTCTATTGGGATTTTGGAGATGGTACCGTTTCTACGCTGAACGATGAATATGTAACCCATACCTATCCCGATACGGGCGGAGTATACACGGCTACGCTCTATGCGTATCTCAATGGAAACGATACCGTTTGTGCCGGCGAAAGTCAGATAGTGGTGGAGTTGGCGGATGTGCGTATCCCTCCGCGTGACGTGCATATCTCCATCGGCTCGATGTATGATGGCAAAGTGTACTGGAATCCCTATGAGTTTGATACGGTGTATGTGTTGCCTTCCGGTTGCGAAGAAAGAGTGCATGTCTATGTGCACGAGCGTAATTTTGAGCAGTCCGCTTCTTTCTGTGAAGGAGGCGTATATGAAATAGGAGACCAGAAATTCACAGAGTCCGGTACCTATGTGGTGAATCTGAAAAGTCAGTGGGATTTGGATAGTATCGTTACATTGACTCTGGAGGTGGAGCCGGCATTGCGTATTGAGTTGGCGGACACAATCGGGGTCTGCGGTGATCAGGCGAATGTGAATTTCCCGATTCAGATAACCCAGGGTAAGTTGGATAGTATCTTTATCCGCTTCTCCAAACCTGCCATTGAAGCAGGCTTCGATTCGGTGTATGCGTTTGGTGAGGTAACCGAACCGGTAATCAGTTTGCCCAAGCATATCCTTCCGGGCTATTATCCGGCTACGCTCCGTTTGGGTACGCCGCGTTGCCCGACGCCCGATGTGCCCGTGGTGGTTAAGGTAAGTTATCCGTCGGCTATCGTGGCGCAGAAAGACGGCCTCATCGCCCTGCTCAATGACCAGTATAACGGCGGTTATACCTTCACGCGCTATCAGTGGTATCGTAACGGAGTCTTGATGACGGGTGAAGACCAATCGTATCTGATTGTAGGAGAAGGAGATCTCGGGGCACAATATACGGCCGTTTTGACCCGTTCGTCGGATGGTGTGACGGTGACGGCATGCCCGATTATCTATAACGGGGCGCAGGGTATAGACGGTGTCATGACGGAAGACGGACCATGGATGTTGATGGATATGATGGGACGCGTAGTGGTTCCGCTCACGGAAGCACGGATGCAGTCTGTGCCGGTGGCGCCGGGAGTATATATATTAGTTCAAACAAAGAATCACAAGACCTCTAAGATTGTTATCCGATAATGAAGTTACGCGCTTACATAGTATCCCTCTTGGTGGCACTGGCAACGATGTCGGTGGCGGCACCGCGGTATAGTACGGGCGGCGTATCGCATTGGCTGGGTATCTCGTTGACAGGAGTAGAGGCTACGCCGATATTGGATAAGAAGACGGACGCATACGCCAAGGCGGGCGGAGGAGGACAACTGACCTTGTTGTACGAACTGCATAAGGGACATTTCTTCTTCAATGCCGGATTGGGCGCGGATTATATAGTGACGAACTGTGCCTTGGATGCCTATCATGATGAGTTCCCTCGTGTGGATTTCACGGGCGAACCGGTGCTCTACCGCTATGTCTATTCCGATTTGAAGGAGCAGCAAACGCAAGTGCGAATACTACTGCCGGTTCAGTTCGGCTACCGCTTCGGCAGGTGGGTGTATGCAGGTTTGGGAGCTACTGTGCGTTTCCAACCGATCATGAATAAGACAGTCACTACTGCCCGGATGTTTACCGAGGGAGAATACGAGCGCTTTATTCAGCCTATCCGGAATGCACCGGCGTATGACTATCGTGCGGAGGCTGAATACAAAGGAAACAGCCTTGTGCGCTCGGCTACGAATGAGGTGGCACTGGAAGCGGAAGTGGGAGCACGAATCCCGCTCAAAGCGGTGCAGATGCGTATTGGCGCTTATGTGGGATATGATCTGCCTTTGCAGTCTTATAACGCCAAACGGGCCAACATGACGCTGATTGACTATACGGAGGATCCGAAGATACGCTTCAATAGTTTGCTGGATTCGCCCGTGTTGAACAAAGACGCGCAACGTGTGCGCGCAGGCTTGCGCGTCACGTTCCTATTTAACGTTACGCGCAATACATCGTCTTGTATGTGTATGAATGATTAACACAGAAAACTCAATTTTGAGTCTGTTTATTATAATTATTAATTAAAAACAATCAAGTTATGAGAAAAACTTTACTCACGGCATTGTTGATGATGTGTATGTCGTTGGCAGTGTTCGCAGCCAAAGAGGATCTCTATGTGCTGCATGCTGACTTTGAGGAAGGTTCTGCATTACCTGATGGCTGGACATCCGAGTCACTGTTTGGTGACCAGGCATGGCTGGTGGAGCAGGATGCATTGAGCTATCCCAATGGAGCAGCTTCCGGTAAAGGTCGCGTAGCTTTGCGTAATGTCACACAGCAAACGCAAGGTTTCGTGACGCGTCTCGTCTCGCCCGTTATGGACCTTACGAAACTGACGGCGCAGCCGATGCTTATCTTCTCTCATGCGCAGATGCAGCGCTCCGGCGATGTGGATGTGCTCCGCGTGTATTACCGTACTTCGCCCGAAGGACGATGGGTACAGATGGCGGAATATACGGAGAAGATCACCAAATGGCAGGCGGATACGCTTTACCTGGATGCCTACAGTACCAAAACGTATCAGATTGCCTTTGAGGGTACCGATCGTTTTGGACGCGGTATTGTGCTGGACGATATTATTGTGCGTCCGGACATTGTTTGTGAAGATGCGCGGGATATCCGTGCTCGCTCGATTTCGGGTAACGAAGCTGTCATCGAATGGGGTGGTAGCTTGGACACCGACTCGTTCGAGGTAGTGGTATCCACGAAATTCTACTCTTCTATCGAAGAGGTGGATTGGTCGGATGAAGCGATTATCCAGCATGTCTTCCTGTACGATTTTGTGGATAGCCTGAAAAATCTGGATATCAACACGTCGTACTACATCTACATCAAGGCATACTGCCCCACCTTGGAAGGACAATGGGTTGGCGGATTGATCAAGACGCTCAACAGAGTGCAGATTCCTTTTGTAGAGCATTTCGATGCTCCTTACAACAAGGATAATCCTTCGCAGGCTCCCAACTGGACGTACGGAACCAGTATGTATGAGGATGACGGTGTAACGAAGAGGGCCATTCCTTACTTGACCAACTATCGTACGGAGGGTATGTGGAAAAACTATTCGCCGAATGCTACTCCGGCGCTGGAGTTCGCTGCGGCTATCAATGCCAAGGCTTTGCCTGCCGGCGAATTTGCATATGCGGCTTCGCCTGAAATTGACATCGAGCGCATTCAGGATGCTTATGTGGATTTCTGGGGAACGAGTTATCTGTATGATCCTGAGTATAGCGATGACGTGCACTATGCATCCGGTATTATCGTCGGTGTGATGGATAATCCTGCCGATTATTCTACCTTTGTGCCGGTGGATACATGCTATGCTGTGAATAAATACAAGTTTGATTTCTTCCGTGTGAAGTTCGATAAATATACCGGCAACGGTAAGTTTATTGCTTTCGCAGCTGATTTTGATGAGCAACTGTTGTTCTTCGTGGACGAAGTAACCGTTGGTTCGATCAAAGAGCTGGCACGTCCTGTGGATATCAAAGTGAGAGATTTCACGCCGACTTCCGCTGTAGTTGAGCCTACACTTATCGGTGCTTCCGCATGGAATCTGATTGTATCGGATGTCAAGACTGAGGAACCGGATAAACTCAAACCCGCTAATATTCTGTTGAGTTTGGAGAACATCCCGGTTTCCAAGAAAGATACATTCATTGAGATTGCCAATATGCAAGGCAAATGGGTACGCTTCTATGTACAGGCTGTGCAAGGCGACAAGAAGAGCGAGTGGTCTTATGCGCAGAAGTACATGATGCCGAACTCGTTAGCATCAACGGCGCTGCCCAAGACCTGGGATTTCGAGTCCAAAGGTGCGTATTCTTATACCGAGATTTGGGATTACACATCCCAGACTTCTTCTACTTTAGGCTATTTGGCAGACGGAATCATCTCTCATGTATTCCATTATGCAGACGGTTATATCAACGGTTCTTCGGAAACAACTGCTCATGGCGGCAGTTATTCCTATCACCTCAACAAGCGTAACAGCTACAGTCCGTATGCCGTATTCCCGCAGATGGATAGCCTGCAGAACAAGATGTTCACGTTCTTCTACAAGGACGCTATGGGTTCCGGTTATTCGCAGCCGTATTATCAGATCGGTGTAATGAGCGACCCGCATGACACGACCACCTTCGAACTCATCAAAGAGTATAACGATGCTCAAGATGGCACTTGGAGGAAAGGTGAAGTCATCTTCTTGAATTACAAAGGCGACGCACGTTATATTGCTATCCGTTTGGTAGACGGCCCGAATACAATCAAGGGCAAAACGGCTTACGGAAATATTGATGATGTCACGATTTCTGCTTTTGACGGTTGCATCAAGCCGCTGAATGTGGAGGCTGTTGCCGAAGACAGTGCAATCACCATCAAGTGGGATGCAAATGGTATGACCAAATGGGCGGTGGCCGTTTCGGAGAACTGGGAGAACCAGGAGCTCTATATCCGCGATACGGTTAATACCAACCAGATTACCATTAAGAATCTGAAGCCTCATACTGTTTATACCTATCAGATCACGACACTGGTGGATGCCAAGAAAGCACCGTCTGATATCTTTACGGTAAAGACCCAGTGCACTGCGTATGAGTTGATACCGTATAAGGAGGGCTTCGAGGATGCTCCGACCAATACATCGTTGCCTGAGGTTCCGAACTGCTGGACGATTCCGCAGATTAAATACTCTTCAAGTAGTTCGTCAGGCGGAAGTTCCACCTATTATTATCCGCACGCATATAATAGTAGCAGTTCCGCTCATAGTGGAAGCATATACTTGCAACTGGGTTATTCGTCTATCAAAGACTCAATGTATGCCGCACTACCTCGTTTGGAGAAAGACCTGAGATTGCTTCAAATGTCGTTCTTTATCCGTGGTATCAGTTCGTATGTGAACGATACATTATATGTGGGTGTAATGTCCGACCCGAACGATTTTGCTACCTTCGATACGGTTTATACCTTTACGGTAACCGGTATGGACTATAAGGAACATATCGTTAACCTGTCTTCGTATGCAGGTCAAGGTAACTATTTGGCTTTCTACAAACCTTATACAAATCACTATTACATGATTGATGATGTAGAAGTGAAAGAATTACCTGAGTGCGAAAAGGTATTTGATATTAAGGTTAAGGGCATTCACGACCGTGGAGCCATCTTCTCGTGGTATAAGAAAGATGCTACCAAATGGCAGTTTATTGTAGCTACGAAGAATGGCCTGACGGATGAGCAACTTGCTGCTCATGATGCAAGCATCGTAATGGACAGTCTGATCGAGGTGAACCCGTTTGCTTTGGATGACGATGTTATCGAAGCCAACAAGCAGTACTATGGATACATCCGTGCCGTCTGTGGTGGAGATGTTTATGGCGACTGGTCTGCTCCGATTGCCTTCAAGACCGTATGTACCGCACGCGGAATTGACGACTTCGGTGGTACAAGCAAGGTAGAAGACTTCTCACAGTCCAGTACATCTGATTGTTGGAAGTTCGGTCATCGTGTATCCGGTGGAACACATAATATTATCAGCGGTCATATCCAGTTAATCAATAGTGCAGCACAGGATGGTTCATACGCTATTGCTCGCAAACTATCAATAGATAGTCTCCAATATTTGCAAATTACGTTTGAAGCATGGAATAATGGAGCTGCTTCTTCCTATGCGATGAGCGAAGTGTCAGTAGGTATTGTAACGAATCCGGAAGATCTTTCTACGTTTGTGCCTTTGCAGGTTGTTGAGGGACAGCGCGAGCAAGATGCGGAAGATCATCAGTCCTATACTGTTCGTTTCAATGATTATGTAGGAGACTACAACGATGAATACGGCCAATTCGTGATGTTTATCAGCGAGTCTGGTGAGAACTCCAACAAGATAGAGTTGGATAATATCTATTTCGATTCTATCTCTGCTTATCTTGAGCCGTTGGATATCTGGGCGGATTCGATTGGCGCGGACGCCATGAAGATTCGTTGGGAGAACACCAAGGCAGACAGCTACGAGTATATCATCTCGGATAAACTGAATACTTTGGATGCCGCTACTCCGGTGGCTGTGGCTGCGGATTCGGCATTGGTTACCGGACTCGGAATGCTCAAGACCTATTATGTACGGGTTCGCGCTAAATACGGAGAGAACCTCAGTATGTGGTCTAATTGGCGCAAGTTCACGACCGAGTGTCCTGCTTCGCGTCCGCTGCCGTTCAGCGAGAACTTCGATACCGGTTCTTCTTCTACCAGCTCTAAGAATACGCCGCAATGTTGGGGTGCGTTCGGTAGCGATGGTACGGTTGGTTCGGAGTGTATCACGCCGACGGTTTATAACTCCGCTAAGAAAGACGGTGTAGGTGGTTTGTATATCGGTGGTTCGAAGACCGTGGCTTCGTATTCGATACTGCCGCGCTTCGATGCAGACCTTTCGAAGGCCGTACTCGCATTCGAATATAAACTCCATACCTATTCGAGCTCTTACGAGGATTCGCTCTGGATTGGTGTGGCTAAGAATGTTGAGAATCTGGATTCCTTGCTCAATTCTGTTGTATGGATTGATCAAATGGTAGAGAAACGCACTACTTCTGCTGCCAATGTTTGGACGAAGTATCAGAAGAAATTGGAAGGTGCAGGAGATGGTCAATACATCGTTTTGAAAGCGAAATCGACCTATACTACCTATTCGACTTCTACCAAGTACGGTTTCTATATCGACAATATGACGGTAGAACTGGAGGCAAGTTGTAACAAGCCGGAGGCTCCGGTGGCTGTTGCTCGTGAACTAAGTGCACTGGGCTTCAGCTGGACGGATACCATTGCTTCCAACTGGGATGCTGTGGCTATGCCGAAGGGCGATGCGCCGGATGAGAACACCACTCCTGCTATCACCGTGGATACCACGTATGCATTGGTGGGTGGTCTGACTCCTGCTACGGAATATGACCTCTATGTACGTGCCAACTGTGGCGGCGGTGACGTCAGCTACTGGGTGGGTCCTGTTACGATGAAGACTCTCAGCATGGCTGCTTATCCGTTCTTCACGGATTTTGAGGCAGAGCCGACCGAGTTGACACCGGCGAATAACAACAGTTATAAGGTGCCCGAAGGCTGGGTTTCCGGTCTGGGTAAGGGTACTACTGCAAGCTACTATCCGTACGCGAAACAAGATCCGACAGCTGCCACGGCTAAGTACGCAAACTCGTACCGTCATGATGAAAATCATACTCGCGCGTTGTACTTCCAGGCAAACGGTACGAACGATAGTGCATATATTGTACTTCCGGTATTGTATGACAACGCAGCAAATGCAGTAGTGGATTTGGATACTGTTCAGATTCGCTTCCAAGCACGTAAGATGAGCTCGGGTGTAAATGCGGAAGATAAAAAGATTCCAAACTTCTTGCCTACTGGCGCAATCGTCACGGGTGATCCGTCTGCACGTCATCAGAAAGTAACGAATGCTCGTGTAATCAATGTTGGTACCATTTCTAATCCTTCTGACATTAAAACATTCGAGTTGATAGATGCTTTCGAGTTGGCTCCTGTACTTTCAGTGAAAGATACATTCTCTACGGATGATGACCCGCGTGGTAACGATTGGTGGGAGGAGATTTCTGTACCGATGGCAGGTGCAAAAGGCCAGTATATTGCTATCATGTATTCTGCAAGTAACTCCAATGATTTCTATGTTGATAATATCTATGTAGAAAAGGCATCAGGCTTATATGCACCGAATGCAATAAAGGGAGTAGCTTCGTCTAACAACTCTATCACGATTACGTGGAAGAATCGTTTCAATGCTCCGAAGGTGGATGTAGGTTATGTGGCTGCCGGTGGCGCTTTGAGCGATTTGACAGTGATTACCACTGACAAGGATACCTTGGAGATCACGGGTCTGGAGTCCAACAAGCAGTATGACTTCTATGTACGTGCCAACGATGGTGCCGGTAAGACCTCCAACTGGTCTGCAGGAACTATCCTTGCAACCCGCTATGTAGTAGACTTGGCAGAAGCTTCTTGGGATTTCAGCCGTGTTGACAACTACGTATCGCAGACGACAGGCAACCTCCTGCCGCTTGGTTGGATTGTAGGAAGTAAGTACGCTACCTCTACGTCTTACATTCCGAAACTGCAGTTCAATGCGGTTAATACGACTACCTTGGCTGTTACAACGGCGCATGGACGACAGAAAGTGGCCCGCAACGGTGCGTTGTATATCCAGTCGTTTGTATCCGCTTCGAACAACAGCGACGGAGCCTATGCCATCATGCCGCAGATTAACGGCAACCTTGAAGACAAAGAGTTGCACTTCTGGGCCCGTGTTTGTGCGATGACTATTTCGAACGGTGCGGCTACTTCAGCAACCAGTGCTACTTATGCTACAGCGGCATATCCGCGTGCTATCAAGGTAGGTTATGTAACAGATCCGGATAGCATTCAAACCTTCGTTGAGTTGGCGGATATCCAATTGCCGGCATTGAGCAGCTCTTCTGCGAAAGCTTCCGAAGATCCTTCCGGAAATGAGTTCTGGAATGAAATCTCCGTACCGCTGAAGGGTATCGGTGCAGGCAAATATATCACCTTCCTCTCCGAGTATGGTAATTCCAATAATGTTTGGATTGACCAGATTGACTTCCGTGATGCAGGTCTTGTTTGCCACACGCCGAACCGGTTGACCATTGATTCGTTGGGTGCGCATGCAGCTAAGTTCTCATGGCAACTGGGTGAAGGTAAATGGGCTGTCCTGCTTTCGACAACCAAGAACGAAGAGCAGGTTATCCGTGATACTGTAACCGAGCGTGCATTCAGCGATGCAACCCTCCTCGCCAATACTTCGTATATCTTCAAAGTGAAGAAAGTATGTAGCGAAACCGAGGAGAGTGATGAAGTATCGATTGAGTTCACCACCGATTGCGATCCGTTCGACAAAGATCAGGCAAGTTGGGACTTCACAAGCAAGTTGGTAGATATGAAGATTGGTACCACAACCAATAGAGTTCCGGAGTGCTGGACGGTTGGTTTGGGAACCGGAACGAGTGCAAGCTACTATCCGCAAGCATCTCCGAATACGGGTACTGTTATCGTAGCCAAGGAGGCAACGAAGGCAACCAGCGACCGTGCTTTGCAGTTCTATACCACAGCGTCGAACTACGATGCATATGCCGTATTGCCGCCGTTGGATGTCGATTATGACAAGACGATCCTCCATTTCTTCGGACGTGCTGCAAGATTCAACAAGACGTTCAATGCTACGAACAAGACCTTCTTGAATGCTATCAATAACGGCTATCTGCGTAAGTTGGTAGTAGGTACGATGAGCGATCCGAATGATCTGGAGACCTTCGTGGCCGTAGATACCATTTCCTACGATCATGAATGGGCAGTATTGAAAGAGAGTAACATTGATCAGGATTCGCTCGATGCTAATAACGAATATTGGCAAGAGTATATCCTCGACCTCAAGAACTACACGGGTGCAGCGTATATCGCATTCCTGGCTCCGAAACCCGAGGCAAACAGTTACTTCTATATTGAAGACCTTGCCGTCATGGATGCGGAGACTTGCACCGAAATCAGTTCGCTTACTGTAAGTGACATCACCAAGAATTCGGCTGTTCTCAACTGGTCGATACCGCAGGGTGTAGAGAACTTCTACCTTGAGGTAAGTACAGATCCGGACTTTGAGAATGAGGCAAGAGTGGTATTTGCTGATACTATTCAGGCACTTTCTCAGAACATCACGAATCTCGAACCGGCTACTGAGTACTTTGCTCGGATTAAGCATATCTGCTCCGCGCAAAAGCAGTCTGAGTTCTATGCAAGATCGTTCACCACGCTCTATGCAATCCGCTTCAATGAGCAGTTCTCCGAGCAACGTACAATTCCGGCTAACTGGGCATTGTATAACTATATCGATATGAAACCGGCTCAAACCAATTCCTGGGAGCGTAAATCCGGTGCGGATGATAATAATATGTATGGTCCGTACATGTCGTCTTACCTCATGGGTAGTTGGAAACGCTGGATGGCAACGCCGCAGATTGACTTGAGTGAAGTAGCTGCAGAGGATAGTATTGCTCTGTCCTTCGATATGGCTATCACTAATCCTGCTCAGGCGAACTTAGACAGCGTCTTCTTCATGGTTCTTATTTCCACGGACGGTGGTTTGACCTATCCGGAAGAGAACAGAACCGTTTGGGGTACCACGCCGGAAGGATGTGATTATCCGTTCAGCGCTATCTCGAATAAGAAGAAAGGTACACGCTGGTCTATCGACCTCAGCAAGTTCAACGGCCAGGTTATCCGCATCATGTTCGGTACGGATGTAACGAATTTGCAAGGAGTGAACGGTTACCTCTATCTGGATAATGTACAGCTCAACTACTACACCAAGGATGAGTATGCTGATGCTGTCTGCCAGTGGACTGAGTATGAGGATGCTAACTTCGCTATCGATGCTAACGACCTGGTTGTCAATGCTACAACCCGTTATGAGAAGTACTCGCAAGCAGAGAAAGACGGCGAGAAAGATATTCTGGCTCGTCTCGACTTGACCGTAACCGGTTCGGCTGAAACCCAGT
>Ga0247610_10001426_pt1 | contig 29762 bp, 27 predicted proteins | sample 174DNAGHGhighgp2_FD_193483 | JGI IMG/M metagenome (GOLD analysis project Ga0247610, IMG submission 193483) | Sheep rumen microbial communities from Palmerston North, Manawatu-Wanganui, New Zealand - 1742 DNA GHGhigh gp2 | ecosystem: Host-associated > Mammals > Digestive system > Stomach > Rumen...
GGTTCCAAAAGACTATGTGAAGTTACTTATCTTTTTTGTCTCAATGGTAGGACTTGTATTCGATTTCTTTGTGATAAAATATGTAGAAAAGAAAATAGTGGAATGTCGTTATAAATTAGCATTTAATTTTAGATTATAGAATGATGAGAGTTTTAATTAAAGAAATCTTGAGACAATAAACCTATAGTTTTAATTCGTAGATGAGTTATTATTTATTCTTTGTAAAAAAATATGTAAGGACGAGCTTAAAGAACAATATCATCCTTTTTATTTTTATGGTATTATTCTTTTTTTTCTTCGTAAAGCAATTTGGAGAAAGTTTTTATTTATATGCTTTTCTTCCATATGTACTTTTGTTAGCAAATTTTTATGAGTTAGGATTTTCTACTGATTCTTTATATTTTGATGGCATTATGGTTTGGAAGAAAAATATTATGAGTAGTTTTTTATATTTAAGAGTAATAATCTTTATAGTTTTATCTTTTATATATTTTGTTTTTACTATTTTATTATTGCCTAATAATGCGATATTTTTATCCTTTTTTTCTGTTTTAATGGTAACTTCTATGGTGTCATTATTAAATTTTTATGTTTATAGTCAGAGGTGGGATATTATGGTAAATGGTAAGCCTAAAAGTAAGTATACTTTAGCTTCATTTTTGTCTTATTTATTAGCAGTAATTTTATTAATCTTAATACATTATGTAAAAGGTAAGAGTCAGTTAGAACTATATGGGTGTTTGTTGTTATCTTTAATTACATTAGTAATATTTTATCCTTTAACATTGAGAATTGTAAGAAAAAAGATAATAGTAAACCGTTACAAACTCATGCAAGGTTTTCGAGGACAATAATCATTTCATATAATTATCCAACTCTTTTTGGGTTGGATATTTTTTAGTCATAAAACGAATAAAAAGTTTTTTATTATCTTTGGATGATTTTTACCAAATCCTTTGCTAAAAAATGGAAAAGAATTTTGAAAAATTATCGATTGAGGAGATGAGTTTGGTGAGTGGGGGAGCGTGGACTGCAAAAGATTATGGGTGTTTAAGTAGTGCACTTTTTTTGTAGCAGCATGCGCTGGAAGTGCACTCAATCCTGTGGCATGGATTGGCGTAGCAGCTGCAACAACTGGGGTAATTGCTGCTTGTGATTTAGCGGGTTGATTATAAATGAGTAAAGTATAACCTATGTTAAAATAGGTTGTACTTTTATGTTTTTTGCTTTTAGTATGATTAGAATTTTAATTAAAGAATTTTTACGTACAAGATTAAAGATCCAGATTGCTAGTTTTTTATTAGCTCTATTTGCTTCTAGATTTTTGTTATTCCCGAATTTGGCTTTAAATGGTGGATGGGATTATTATAATTATCTTTTTGCGTCGTTTCTGCCATATATTTTGGTTTTATTAAATTTGGTAGAAATAGGGTTTAATGCAGAGTCTTTCTTTTTTGAAGGATTATCTGTTTTTAGAAAAGAATTATATAGAAAAGTTCTTTATTCAAAGATGATAATATACATCTTTTCTTTAGGCTCCGTTTTGTTAGTGGACATACTTTTTTGTAAAGAAAGATTTTTAAGTCTTTCTGTATTTCTTATAACTCTTTTTGTATCCATTATAAGTGTGTATAATTATGCCTATTGTAATGTTAGATGGGATATTATGCTTAAATTTAAACATATAAGTAAGTATACTTTATTTTCTTTCATATCAGCGTTTTTATTAATAATATTAGGTGTTTTGTTGTATCTATTGATTATAAAATATGGGAATGAATTTTATTTGCCATTTAATTCGATTTTGGGAATGATAGTTTTGTTAGTTAGTCCCTTTGTAATGCGTAATGTGGTAAAATTAATTAAAAAGAATAGATACAAACTCATGCAGGGTTTTCGAGGACAATAATTTTCAAATATGCATATCCAACTCTTCTGGGGGTTGGATATTTTTTAGTCATAAAACGAATAAAAAGTTTTTTATTATCTTTGGATGATTTTTACCAAATCCTTTGCTAAAAAATGGAAAAGAATTTTGAAAAATTATCGATTGAGGAGATGAGTTTGGTGAGAGGGGGAGATGCTGTTACTACTATAATGGGATACTCATGTGGATTAGCTGTGAGCGGAGTTGTTGCAGGAGGATTTGGTTTAGCTGTTACAGGCATGGTATTTGGTCCAACATGTATAGGTTTAGGTATAGCATATTTAATTGGTTAAATGGATTGATATGGAAAAATTGACAAATATAGAAATGGCTGAATATTCAGCAGGAGATTTCGGTTCTGCTTTTTGTGATGGATTTACCTTGGGGGCAATAGCCGTAGGTGTTATTGCAGTAGCAGCAGGTTGTAGTGGAGGAATTGGAGGTGTAGTTGCAGGTAGTGTAATCAAACTGGGTTGTTTTGCATATTCAAAGTTAGGATGAAACAGTAGTATTTTAGCGATATAGGTATGAGAATAGAATTGGTATTATATAAAAAATTAAAGTACTTTCCTATTTATATATTATGGTTATTGCTTTTATGTATTATGAATATGGCTTCAGTCGTAAGAGGTTTTTATCCTAAAGTATTTTTAAACTTGAATGCTATGTTTCTGTTAGTCTCTATTATTTGTTTATCTAATCCTATTGTTAAGTTTTGCTCTTATCATATAGATTGTATTATTACATGTAAAAAGAATTTTGTATGTGATATGATAAGAAGTAGTTATTACATAAATTGCATAATATCCTTTCTCTTTATGCTTATTGGAGTATTTCTATTTCAAAATTATAGAATGTTTTTAATGTTTTGGGTTTTCAGTATAACAATAATGTTTTATATCGCTCTTTTTGCAAATGCATATACTACAAAATCTTTTAATATATTTACAATTAAGCAAAAATTATCAGATGGAGTTGTTGTATTATTTAATTCAATTGTATTGATTCTGTCTTCGTTATTTGCTTGTATTTATGACTATATCGAGAAAGTAAATTTTGTGTATTGGCTGATATTGTCCTTTTTGTTTATATTATTTTTATTTCATAAAAAGGTTATAAATATAATATCTAAAAGTTTTTACGATAGAAGATATAAGGCAGTAATGGGCTTTATGCAAAGTAGAATTTGATAGTTTTTTTTCGATAAAATGTTAATAATGAGTAGTAAAAATATCCAATTCAAACGGGTTGGATATTTTTTAATCAAAAAACGAATAGAAAGTTTTTTATTATCTTTGGATGATTTTTGCTACGTCCTTTGCTAAAAAAATGGAAAAGAATTTTGAAAAATTATCGATTGAGGAGATGAGTTTGGTGAGTGGAGGTACTCTTGATGATCCAACATGGAACGATTTTGGTTGTGCACTTTCAGCAATTGGTTTTTGTCTAGCCTGTGCATCTCCTTTTGGTTGGGTGGCAGGAACTGGACTATTAGTGAGTGGAGCTGGAACGTTGATTAGTTGTTTTTAGTGGCGTTTTAATTATGTTAAAACTCTTTATATTACAGAATATTAGAACGATATTGAGAAGAGATAAAATGTCTCTTCTCTTTTTTGGTTTTTTATTTCCCATTGTCTTTTTGCTTAATGATAGTGCTAATCTTTTGTATAGGCAATGTGTAGTGGTTTTTTCATATATCGTTGTTTTAAATAGTTTTTTAGGCTATGGATTTGATTCGGAGTCATTGTTTTTTGACGGAATGTTGGTTTTTAGGAAAAAGTGTTTAGTAAAATTCTTTTATCTAAGATTTATCTTATGTGTCTGTTGCCTATGTATGATTTTTGGAATCCAATATTATATTGAAATTACAAATGGTTTTAGTTTGAATGTGTTGTTCATATTCTTATATTCAATAATTGAATTATTACCAATATTTTCTCTTAGTTTTATTACTTCTCAGAGACGTTGGGATATATGTAGAAAACAATCAGAATCTAGGTACTTTCAAAAGTTTTCGTGGGTTGTAGTGTTAGAGATTATAGCAATTTTGTTAGAAATATTAATCTTGTTTTTTTTGAATCCTGAGGTGGAAATAAGCAAAATGGTGATAGTTTTGATAGTATTATCGGGTATTTTTCTTAAATACTTTTTGCCTAATATAGCGATTAAACATTTTTGGAGGAATCGTTATAAAATAAGTTCAAGTTTCCGCGGACAATAATCATTTCATATAATTATCCAACTCTTTTTGGGTTGGATATTTTTTAGTCATAAAACGAATAAAAAGTTTTTTATTATCTTTGAATGATTTTGTCAAGTCCTTTGCTAAAAAATGGAAAAGAATTTTGAAAAATTATCGATTGAGGAGATGAGTTTGGTGAGTTGGGGCGATTTTTGTTCGTTTACTTGTGGCGTATTAGGAGGTTCTGGTTTGGCAGCTACTACAGGGGGAATCCTTCTAGGAGCAGCTGTAGATGAAGGATGTACGTATTTTGTGTGTAATTGATTCTGTAAAAACATGATTAGTAATATTATACTTTTGTTGAAGATGTACAGTAGAACTTTTTTGAGGAGTTCTATTGTACTTTTTTTTCTATGTTCATCACTTTGTTTATTCTTAATATGTCATATTGATAGCTTTAGTCAAGATCAGCACATTATTCGTGAATTGGTGTATTATTTATTTGTTGTTGCTATTTCTAGTTCATGGTTTCTGGAAGTGGGTTTTTCTCAAGAATCTACTTTTTTGGATTTGTTTTTAGTGGGTAAAAAGTTTTTTATTAAGGGTTATTATTATTCAAAATTGTTGTTTTATTTCATTTTTGTTTTCATCTATTCTATAGCATATATCAAGTGTTCTGCATCTGAGATTAGTTTGTGCTTATGTAGAATTTTTTATGTAAATGTATATGTATTGCCCGTAGTATTGTTTAGTTATATTTATAATGATAAACGATGGGATATCATGAAAGATAGAAAGAATAAAAAAATGAATAAAATGCTATCTGTGATGGTATTATTTGAAGTTTCAGTTATGTTCTTTATACTTTATTTTATAGAATCAAAGGTTCCAAAAGACTATGTGAAGTTACTTATCTTTTTTGTCTCAATGGTAGGACTTGTATTCGATTTCTTTGTGATAAAATATGTAGAAAAGAAAATAGTGGAATGTCGTTATAAATTAGCATTTAATAGTAGGATATAGTATGAGTATTTTGATTAAGGAATTTTTGCGAACAAAGCTTAAGGTACAACCTTTAGGTTTTTTATTGGTTCTATTTGCTTCCAGATTTTTGATGTTTCCAAATTTGGCTTTAAATAGTGCCTTTGATTATTATAATTATCTTTTTACATCGTTTTTGCCATATATTCTTGTTTTAATGAATTTTGTAGAAACAGGTTTTAATGCAGAATCTATGTTTTTCGATGGACTATCTGTTTTTAAAAAGGACCTTTATAAGAAATTTCTTTATTCCAAAATGATTATATATCTACTTTCTATAAGTATAATTTTATTGTTGGATATGTTTTTTTGTAAAGATAAACTTTTAAGTCTTTCTGTATTTCTTATAACTCTTTTTGTATCCATTATAAGTGTGCATAATTATGCCTATTGTAATGTTAGATGGGATATAATGCTTAAATATAAGCATAAAAGTAAAACTACATTGTTTTCTTATTTGTCTGTAGTTCTTTTAACTTTATTCGGTTTCTTTTTGTATTTGTTAATCACAAAGTATGGAAAGAATTTACATTTGATATTCATTTTATTTTTAGGAGTAATTATTTTGTTGATTAGTCCTTTTATAATGAGAAGTGTAGTGCGAAAAGTTCAGAAAAATCGTTACAAACTCATGCAAGGTTTTCGCGGACAATAATTTTCAAATATGCATATCCAACTCTTTTTGGGGGTGGATATTTTTTTTAGTCAGAAAACGAATAAGGAAAGTTTTTTATAAAGTTGGGTTGAAATCTTATTCGAATATTTATATATAGTAAGAAAATGTTCTTATCGCATCTTTGGAAGATACGAATTTATTTATAGGTCGTCCCATCGTTTGTAATAAGATTCAAGTGTTTTAGGCGATATTTGTAGTTCAGTAGCCGTCATTCTCCAATCTTTGATGGTAGAACGAACTTGTTCTATGATTTCTGTCGCTTCTTGTTGCTCAATCAAATAGTTGTTTGAAGCTTTGAACAAAGCAGTTGTATCCGATTGCTCGGTATATTGGTCGATGAGCAAACATTGGTACGACCTTGTACTAGGGTTTATGTCGTATGCAGGTGAAAGAGTCCATCCTTTTGGAGTAAGTAGAAAACCATGGTTGCGGAAATGGTCGTCGGTATTGCCAAACATTATATTGAATGCCACTCGGCGGTAAAGTTCTCTCAGATTTTGCTGAACGTTTACACATCCTTGAAGAATGAAATCTACAATATCCAGATAGCCATTACTTGTAGTGCTACCAGCACCATCATCCAAACCAAGCAACGACATAGCAGAAGCAAAATGAATGCGGCGACCATCACAAGTTCTGTCGAAACGTTCCGAAAGCAATAGATTGCGGTCTTTTGAAATTTTGATGGTGTGTGTATGAGCTACGTTAATACCTGCCTTTTCTGCTAATTTGTGCGAGAAATGTTCTATGAGTTCTGTGTTGTTTAAGTCTTTTTTTGAGGGAAATTTTGCCACATAGAGTTTGCCATTGGTATCGATGACGTTGGCCTTTGGGCGAGCACCTCCAAGCGATGTTCCAGGATCGATCAACTGCTCAAGCCAACGCTGTTCGGGTAACTCGTTACGTTCTTCTGCCAGTTCAATCTCGTGGCAAGCATCGCATAGGGAGCGAAGGCTCTCAATGGGAGGAATGTGATACTTTTTAGAGACGTTTATGTAACCATCTCTATCTTCGTCTTTGTAGCGTAAACCGCCCATACGCGTGAAGTCCTCAATGCCTATGAGGTAGTCATAGTTTGTGAGTGTTCGTACGGGTCTTTTTTCTGTTTGTGCTTTTAAACGTTCCCTTCGGTCAAGTAACAACCTTCCCCAACGGTCAGGGAAGGAATCTTTAACAAAACCAAATACATTATTCGCACTATGAGGATATTGCAGTGAGGGTACATTCTGTAGGTCGCCACTTAGCATGATACCCCCATATTGCTTCAACCATTCGTGTGAATACTCAAAGACAAAGTGATCTTTACCTCGAACACGTTCGTAGCCCAAGGTTCCAATTTCCTGTGGTGATGTGAGGAAATCGAAGTCGGCATATACTATGATTTTTTTCATTTCTTCAATAATTCAGCATCCCTAAGTTGGCGACCGGGAGCATCGTCGGCAGCGAGCAAAGAGATATCTTTTTCAAGGTTTAGAGCAAATAGTACTCGCGCATAAATACCTATGGAAACTGTTGGGTCTCCATGTTCTACCTTCGAGACAGTCAGGCGTGTCACCGTCGCTCTGTCTGCAATGTCCTGCATAGATAGGTGTCTACGCTTACGAGCCAGCATGATTTGTTCACCCATAAGTTGTAGTTGATGCGTCAAAGCTCTCGGCATTATCTTTCCGAATGTGTTTTTACCCATAATTGTATTTTATAGGATACAAATATTGTGAAAAATGTTTAATATAACAAACATTTTGTAAAATATTTTGTAGAATTAACCATTTTTGTCTTGTTAATTCCTTTTTTTTACTTATAACCCCCAAAACGACCAAAATATTAGTTTTGTAATTTAAAAAATGTACTTTTGCGTTTTTCGCTTTTAATATGATAAGTATTTTAATTAAAGAATCTCTTCGAACAAAACTTAAGGTACAACCTTTATCTTTTTTATTGGTTCTATTTGCTTCCAGATTTTTGATGTTTCCGAATTTGGTTTTAAATAGTGCCTTTGATTATTATAATTATCTTTTTGTATCTTTTTTGCCATATATTTTTGTTTTAATGAATTTTGTAGAAACAGGTTTTAATACAGAATCTTTCTTTTTTGATGGAATGTCAGTTTTTAGAAAAGAATTATACAGAAGAGTTCTTTATTCAAAGCTGGTTATTTATTTAATTTCTACAAGTGTAGTTTTATTAGTTGATATGTTTTGGGGTAATGATAAACTTTTGAGTTTGTCAATATTTCTTGTAAGTCTTTTCGTGTCCATTATTGATGTTTTTAATTATGCACATTGTGATGTTAGATGGGATATAATGCTTAAATATAAGCATAAAAGTAAAACTACATTGTTTTCTTATTTGTCTGTAGTTCTTTTAATATTATTCGGTTTCTTTTTGTATTTGTTAATCACAAAGTATGGAAAGAATTTGCACTTGATATTCATTTTATCTTTAGGAGTAATTATTTTGTTGATTAGTCCTTTTATATTGAGAAGTGTAGTGCGAAAAGTTCAGAAAAATCGTTACAAACTCATGCAAGGTTTTCGAGGACAATAATTTTCAAATATGCATATCCAACTCTTTTGGGGGGTGGATATTTTTTTAGTCAGAAAACGAATAGAAAGTTTTTTGTGTTACCTTTGGGTGGTGTTACCAAGACCTTCGCTAAAAAAATGGAAAAGAATTTTGAAAAATTATCGATTGAGGAGATGAGTTTGGTGAGTGGGGGAGATAGATTATAGGAGATTGTGCAGATCTTTGCGTTGAAAATAATGGTCAAAAGGTGGTGTTATACTATATCCTATTTAAGATTATTAGTCAAAAAATCCTTTAAAGGTTGTAAAGCAACAGCATTCAAATCCCAATAATTAGTGTCGTCAAATAGCCAATCTCCAGCTCCAAGCTTTTTTCGCACTTTATTACTTAGCTTTTGGGCATTTATATAAGTGTGCAACTTACCTTTCAAGTTAGGAGTATTATATAATGGTTGTCCATGTTGATTTTTGACGCCAGAGATACATTTCTCGTAATCCTCAAAACAGTCAAAGAATACTTGATGCAAATCACGACGAGCGGCAGATTCCATTAAAGTTTCAATGTCTCCATCATCATTATTGTTTGGATAAATGAAGTATGGGACAGAAAGTTTAAGCATCTGCATAGCATTGTCTATGTCAGCTTTACGCTTCGCAAAACCATCCCCTTTAGCAATGGTATCTGCATCGATTAGAATAAGCACTTGCTCTCCGACATCTTGAGCTTGAGAAATCTGATTTTTGTTGGTTTCATTAAAAAGGTTACTAATTCCTCCAATGCATGTAAAATCAATATCCTTTGTAGGAAAATGTAAATTTACGAATGCTTTAAGGAATTTATATTCTGGTGTTGTATCACCCTCTGCTTCTATGAAAATCTTAGTCATATTACCTTACTTCAATTTCTTGGTTAATAGAATAGTCTAGACTTTCTAAAGAATAGTGATACGCCTTTAATTCATCATTGTTGGTTTTCAATAATTTAAAGGTCGCAACTTTATCTTTATATGTATCAAGAGCAGCATCACGCAATCCTTTGATAGAATCAACATCATGAGTTGTTATAAATAGTTGGGTGTTGTTTTTAATTGCTGCATTTATAAGGACTTTCCATAAACTACACATAACAGAATAATGAAAACCATTACTAATTTCATCAATAAGTAAGGCCCCATCCTTACAATCATATACAGTTGTTAAAAGAGATACAATTTTTCTTGCACCATCTCCCATCATATTAACAGGTATACGCTTTGATAAGCCAACATCAACAAGCATTTCCTTGTCTGTAAAGATAAAGTCTTTTACACGGGGTTCTATCAAATTAAGACCTTCAACTATAAAGTGCTCATCTTTATTCTGAAGAATATTTTTAAGACCCTGTATTGATGCACTAAAATCATACTTAGGGCTTAAATATATGCATCGTAATGGCTCTTCATAATCCTTCGGAATGATACGAGTTGCACCATCCAATTTTGTTGGATCCAAATGTAGTTCTGAACCAAATATTTTGTTATTAATTGAAAATTCAATTTTTAAACCATATTTATCCTCATCAATGTTTGAGAGAATTTTAGTATCATCAGCCTTAAGAGATACATTGTTTTGATTTTGTTCAAAAAGTGTTATTTTCAAATCTCGCTTTTCTTCGTTCTCCAGTTTAATGTGAATGGGTAGTGTGGTGTCTAAATTATAAAAATCCAACTCAAGGTCGCTTAAACGAACTTTGCCATAACCACGCATCATGTTTACATAAACAGGAAGCGACGGATTTGACAATCCACTGGCTAAAAACAACGACTCCAACAACGAAGACTTTCCACAATTATTCTTCCCGAAGAAAAGATTAATTTGCTTAAAACCCTCTATAGTAGCATGCTTTATGCCTCTAAATCTTTCTATTTCGATTTTGTTAAACATTGTTTCTGCAGTTATTCAATTTAAATCAATACGCAAAGTTAAACAAAATATCTTGTATAGGGTTATTGTTTAGTACTTTTTTATAACATAGTAGTTTTGTCAGGCATATTAGAAGTATACTAAATAAAAGCATATTTGAATCATCATGCCAAACTATACCTTGTATATGGGTGCTACGCAAAATAGCTCCATTGATATATTAGTATCTATTATTTTATTTGTTGATAAGCTAGATTGTTAATATGTATAAGCAAATTCGTATGTCGCTGATATAAATATTTCAACACCTTATCCTGCTTGCCTCGTAGGTATTTAAACAATAAAATTAACTCTTCGGGGTTGGATATTTTTTTTATGTTTAATAATCAAAAAATGACTTAAATATTCGTTTTGTAAATAAATATTTGTATTTTTGTGCGATTTTTGAGTATTAACTAATATAAATATAAAATTTATGAAAAAATATTGGGTATATTTTTTATTGGTAGTGGTAGCATACGGACTTAATGCTATTTTTTTGATAACCATGTTAAACGAAAGCAATTATGCACAAATAATGTTTGGTCAGGACACGTCTCCAATGCCTTTTGAAATGATGGCGAAAATGTTGCCTATTACAGTAGCAACATCTGTTGTGTATCCTGCCATATCATTGTTGGTAATAGCCTCTATATTATTGTTGTCAACACATTTATTTTTAGAAAACAAACAGAAATTTTCAAAATTGATAGGAGTGGTTTCATTGGCAGAAATAGTGTGTTTGTTTCGTCAAGTTTTAATGAATATTTTAATAAAATTTGGAGTAGTAACTACAACTACCAAGTCGATTGGATCGGTTCTTTATTTGATGGACGATTATAAATTAGACCCTTGGTTGAAAGCCGTTTTAAATTCTTTTGATTTGTTTTGGTTTATATATGTTGTTGCATTGATATTAATAATGTCAAGAATATGTAAAATATCACGTAAAGATAGCTCTACAGCAGTTTTATTTAGTTATGTACCTATGTATGTAATAGTCATTTTAGTAACTGCCATGTTTTCTTTCTTGAAGCAATGAAAATAGCCAAATTGGTTGTATTAGTGATGTTGGTTATAACCCTTTCGGCTATACCTATATCTTATTTCTGGTCGAAGAAACAGCATAATTCAGATGCTTCTTTTATAAGAGGATTAGCTTTTTCTTTAGGCGTAAATACGCAAGATACATTGATGTTGATGTTTTTTCATCCAGAGTGTGATTATTGTCATGCTATGATGCCTATGTTGGAACATCATAATGATAATTTTTCATTTGTTATGGTATGTTTTGAGAACGATTCTGTAGTAAATGCTTTTGCGGAAGAGCAAGGGTGGAAAGAACGTTCAAATATATTTGTGGTATCTGATGAGTATTTTTATTGTTGGAATACCTTAAGAGTGCCTTCAATACCGACTTCTTTTATATTAAATCCAGAGGCTAAGGATTTTACCAAACGAGTAGGATTTTGGGATATTGATAAGTATTTGTCATCAAAATGAATATTTGGAAAATAAAACGTTTAAGTAGTTTGCAACGCGATGAGGCGGATTGTGGCGTAGCCTGTTTGGCGTCCTTGCTTCGTTATTACGGTGGAATGGCAACTTTTGATCGTATAAGGGAGTTGTGTGGAACGCAAGCTACTGGAACTACCTTGTTAGGACTTTGTGAGGGTGCCCGAAATCTTGGTTTTGAGGCTGACGGGTGTAAAACAAGTATAGAAGTCTTAAAAACTTATGGGAAACCTGTTGTTTTGCATTTAGTTTTGAGTAATGGGTTGCAGCATTATGTGGTTTGTTATGGTTATAAAAAAGGCAAATTTATAATATTTGACCCTGCCATAGGAGTAATAAAATATTCACAAAATGACTTGGAAGCGAGGTGGCAATCTAAGGTGTGTTTAACATTAGAACCGAAGAATGTCATCACTCAAAAGAAAAATAAAAAAGAGAAGTATCATTTTTTATTTTCTTTATTTAAAGAAGATATACAAATATTAGTATTTGTAGCACTTATAGGAGTAGTTGTTGGTATATTGGAAATGACAACAGCCGTGTTTTCTCAAAAATTGTTGGATGAAGTATTACCTAAGGATGAATTTAATATTCTGATTGTGTCGGTTTGTTTGTTGGCGGTTTTACTATTGTTTAGAGTACTAATAGTTTCTTTTAAGTCATGGTTAGTAGCTCGTCAAAGTAAAGCGTTCAATTTACGAATAATGGATAACTTTTTTGAGAGAATTTTGTCTCTGAAACTTGATTTCTTTGAAACACGTAAAGTTGGAGATATTGTGGCTCGTTTGAATGACATAAGAAGAGTGCAAAAAGTTGTTTCTATTACTATCGCTGGAAATGTTTTGATAGACGGTTTTGTAATTGTTGCGAGTTTGGTGATGTTATGTATATATGCGTGGCAGCTGGCATTAATTCTTTTGTTTTTTATTCCTATAATATTACTATACATTTGGAAAAAGAACGATAAAATAATTGTTTCTCAGCAAGAGGTTATGTCAGGTTATTCTAGTACCGAGAGTTTTTTTCATCAAGTTTTTTCTGGGATAAGGAGTATTAAGGTGGGAGGATTAAGTCATCAAATAGTACGAAAGAACCGTTCCATTTATGAGTATTTCCAAAATAAAACCTATTCTTTGGATATGCTTAATTTAAGAATGATGGCTTTTTATGGAATTGTAACTTCATTGCTATTGGTGGTGATAATTCTTGTTGGAGGTTGGTTAGTTTTAAGAGGTGTTTTGTCGATAGGAGGATTAGTTGCGGCGATAGGAATTGAGTCGGCAGCAATTCCTGCTTTAATACAACTTTCATTATTGCCAATTCCTATAAATGAAGCTAAAGTAGCCTTTGAGAGGTTGTATGATACTATTGATAGACCGACAGAAGAATTAAAAAATCAATCTATTGATAGAATAGAGAATATTAGTGTTAGAAATATCAGTTTTGGTTATCAAACAGCTATTCCAATTATAAAAGATTTGTCTTTTGATGTAAAAAAAGGTAAGTTTTATTGTGTGGTAGGAAATAGTGGAGCAGGGAAAACTACTTTATGTAAGCTTATGGAAAAATCATATTCAGTATCCTCGGGGAATGTGGTAATAAATGGCGAAATTCCTTTGAGTGATATTGATATAAACAATTGGAGAGAAAAAATAGGCGTTGTATTACAAGAAACTTATATCTACGATGCTACATTAATTGAAAATCTTGGGGTCACCAATGAGGAAGAAGTGAGTAAAGTAATCATGATATGTAATAAATACGGATTACTTGATTATTTAGCTCGTTTTAAGCAGGGATGGTTGACAAAAATAGGCGAAAGTGGAGTTCAACTATCAGGGGGCGAAAAACAGTTGATAGCATTTATGAGAGTTTTGATTAAAGATCCTGATCTTTATATTTTAGACGAACCAACTTCTTCTATGGATGCCGATTTGGAAATGAAGGTATGGAGTATAATTTCAGAATTGTCGAAGGAAAAACTCATTGTGGCAGTAACCCACAAAAAACATATTTTAGATCATTATAGGGATAGCATAATAGAGATAAATTTATGATACAAATATCTGATTTACATAAAACCTATAAAGGAGACGTTAACCTACATGTTTTAAAAGGTATCAATATTACTATTAAGGAGGGGGAACTCGTGTCAATTATGGGAGAGTCAGGTTCAGGGAAGTCAACATTATTGAATGTGATAGGATTATTAGATACATTTGATACGGGGAGTTATTGTTTGAATGGTTTATCCATGCAAAATTTATCGGACAATCATTTAGCCGAATTAAGGAGTAAGATGTTAGGATTTGTTTTTCAGTCGTTCAATTTGATTCCTTTTAAAAATGCTGTGGAGAATGTAGCTTTGCCACTTTATTATCATGGAGTTTCTTATGCTAAACGCAATGAACTTGCTTTGCAATATTTGGATAAAATGGGATTGAAAGATTGGGCAAAACATTTGCCGACAGAAATGTCGGGAGGACAAAAACAACGTGTGGCTATAGCACGTGCTCTTATAACAAATCCTAAGGTAATTTTAGCAGATGAACCTACAGGTGCGTTGGATAGTCAAACTTCTCAAGAGGTAATGAATTTGTTGCGTAAAGTGAATAAAAATGAAGGCGTTACGACTTTAATTGTGACTCATGCCGAGGACGTCGCTAATCAAACCGATCGAATAATTAAAATAAAAGATGGTTTGATAGCATAAAAAACTTATATTTGCAGTCGAAAAAGTATGATTATGAAAACAGCTATAAAAGATGTATTAAGACACGAATGGTTAAATTTTACAAGAAGTTCAAGTTTTGAATCTGATCTGATAGGTAATATTTTTATTATGTTGCCTAAGGCGTTGATGTTGTTGTATTTCTTGTTTATAGGAATATTTCTTAATGAAGGAATAAAACAATTTTCTCCCGAAAAGCATCCTATAGTGGTTTGGGTGTTTCTTATCAATATGGTGTACTTTGCCTTTTTTATCATAAAATTTTTATTTAAATCTTCCAAAAGTACGTTTATTACACCCTATTTGTTGATGCCAATTAAGTTGGATAGTTTGTTAAGAATATCTTTTTATAAAGAACTTATTTCTTTTTGGAATTTAGTAGAATCGTTGCTGTCAATTCCATTTCTAATCGTTGCGTGTCACAATGTTTGGAAAGTCGTGGCAGTGTCGGCCTTGGTTTTTATTTTAAGTTCCATCACTACTTTGTTGGCTCGTCGCATCAAGAATTTGATGTCTGTTAGTGCTTTATTCTTAGTAGTAGCTTTATTCTTTGTTGCTTTGTGGGGAGGTATGTTGTATTGTTTAACCCAAGTTTCTTGTCTTGAAAGTATCTTATTGGAACTAATACAATTACCTGCCGTAGTTTGGTATATATTGGATATTTTATTGTTTTATTCGATGTATAAAATATATTTATTGAATTCAAAGTCGGAAGTGTATCTCATTTTTGACGATCCTAATTATAGTGTTATATTAAATATGTTGAGAAAAAAAATAAAAAAATAAGAATATGATAGTAATAGAAAATTTAGTTAAGAAATTTGGAGAACAAGTAGCCGTAAACATTCCTTCGTTGAAGATTAACAAAGGCGAAGTAATAGGTTTGGTAGGTAATAATGGTGCAGGAAAAACCACCTTGTTTCGATTGATTTTGGATTTGTATCAAGCCGATGAGGGTTTTGTTACAAATAAGGACTTGAATGTGGCTCAAAGTGAAGATTGGAAAATTTTTACGGGGGCCTTTATCGATAGTGGTTTTTTGATTGATTTCTTAAAACCTGAAGAGTATTTTGAGTTTTTGGGCAAGATGCATGATATTAAAAAGGAAGTGGTGAAAGAACGTTTAGTGGATTACGAAAAATTTATGGCTGGTGAGATTTTGGGTAAGAAGAAGTATTTGCGTAATTTCTCGGCAGGAAATCGTCAGAAGATAGGTATCGTAGGGGCAATGTTGATTCATCCTGAAGTCCTTATTTTAGACGAACCATTTAATTTTTTGGATCCATCGTCACAAGTAGAAATGAAGCGCTTGATTCAGCGAATCAATGAACAAGGAACAACGGTCCTTATTTCAAGTCATAATTTAGATTATGTGGTAGATGCTTCAAGTCGAATATTGTTGATGGAAAGAGGTCAAATAATCAAAGATTTGCCAAATACTAATAATGAAGCTGAAGCAGAATTGAAATCATATTTTGAAGCTTAAAAAACCAAAAAAAAGGGAGTCTAATTAGATTCCCTTTTTTTATTATAGATATAATCCAATATAAAGGATAAATCTTCTACTAATTTTGGTTGATGTAGTTTTTATTGTTTATAGTTAGGATACTTATACTTTTTGTGGAGTGCGGTGTTTCTGGAGGATAATAAGGGGTATAAAAACAATAATCAGTTGTCGGAGAATACTGGTTAAGGAATTTATAGACAACTGATTATTGATAAATGATCACTAAGTTTTATAGTCTTCTTAAGAAATCTACAAGATTATCGTTTCGATCCAAATCGAGTTTTTTGCGCAAGCGATAACGAGCTACTTCCACACCACGATAAGAGATGTTCATGAGTTGAGCGATTTCTTTTGTAGAAAGGTCCATTTTCAAGAATACGCAGAGTTTGCGGTCGGTCTTACTGATAGAAGGGTATTTTCGGTAAGTTTCTTAAAGAATGAGTCGTGAACATCGTTGAAGTTTTCCTCAAATTTCTTCCAATAGTCGTCTCGTTCAAGGTTTTCGCTAATCATTGAGATGAGCTTTTTCATACGTTTTTTACCTTGTTCGTCGGCATTTTTCATCAAATCGGATATGTCGAGTAATTCGTTTTTGATGTTATTTAAGATGGTATTTTTATCTACCACATTAAGAATCATAGCAGAGAGTTCGGCGGTTTTGTTTTTCAAATCCGACTTAAGATTTTCGCTTTGAAGAGCAAAGATTTCTTTTTCTTTTTCCACGTTAGCTCTATCGAAACGTTCTTTTTGAAGTTTGAGTTCTTCTTCTTGTTGAGCGATGATAGCGCGTTGTTTTTCAAGCGTGCGTTTGCGAACTTGTCGAATGATTAAGAAAATAGTAGTTGCCAATAATAGGATATAGACGATGTAAGCAAATAGCGAACGATACCAAGGAGGACGAATGGTGAAAGCGTATTCGATGCATACAGGTTCGTTGCTATGGAAGCCTAAAGCTCTAACCTTAAAGACGTAATCACCCTCGTGTAAGTGTTCGTATTTTTTTTCTATGACTTCGGTATAAGGACTCCAATCTTTATCAAAACCTTCCAATTTGTATGAGTATTGAACGTCGGAGTAATAGCCTATTTCGTTACCAGCATATTGGAACAAAATGGTATTGTATTTGTAAGGAAGTATTTTTTCTTCTGTTTTTTGAGGCAAATAAGATTGGCGGTAGATGATGGAATCTTGATTATTGTTGAAGATTCTCACCCAACGCAAACTGAGGTGTAGTTGTCCTGTGATGGTTTCGCGTTTTTTGGAATTGAAGCAGGTGAAACCTTGTTCTGAACCTACGATGGTGCAAGAGTCAGAAATTGGATTGATATGTTCAAATCCAGCGATCATATATTTTTCAAAATACTTACCAGTTTTTAAGTCAACATCAAAGTTTTTGTTGATGTCGTTATAGCGAGAATTGCCGACAATCCAATCGCTTACGAACCAGAATTCATCTTTATATTTCATCAAAACACTATTACCGCGTTCACCCCCTACAGCTTCGGTATATTTTTCATGAATCATCATGCTATCAAGGAGTTCGTTGTAGTAGTAAACCCCTTTTAGGGTATTGATACAAACCTTTCCTTCGATTTTGGAAATACCATTATATTGATCGAAAGGAAGACCGCGTGATTTGTCGTACAATTCGGTTTCGATAATGCTATCTCTTTGGTCGTTTAGAGTAAAGCGGTAAACCCCTTTGATGTAGTGACTGAACCAAATATATTGTCCGTCTTCGAAGAAGTTTTTCGATGTACCTTTAAATCCTTTAAGGTCGCTTTTATATTGCCATACGCCATTAACTTTTTCTACGATACCCAAGTTGTTGTACGTACCGATTAGCATTTTGTTTTTATCTTTTTCAAAAAGTTCGCCAGTCCAGCATCCGATAACCCCTTTGACTTTTTCGGCACGAGTGCCACGGATAATAAACATACCACGATTGTGGAAACAGAACAATTCACCATTCATTTCTTTCAAGCACCAAGCTTGACCATCGGTACCACTGACAAGTTTTAAGTCCACTTGAGTGTTGCGCATATCAACAGGGTATTTAGTATAGAAAACCCCCTCGTTGGTACCCAAATATAAAATACCATCTTTTAGACAAGAAGCCGTCCCTTTTCCGTAGAAAGTAGCTTTTCTGTAAAGTTCGGAGATAGGGTAGTTAAGGGCAACATAGTCCAAACCATTATCAAGTCCCAACCAAAGATTTTCGGCTTTGTCGAATTTGACGGTAAGAATAGTGTTATTGCTCAATCCCGATTTCATATCCATGCGGGTATAAAGTTTACCTGTTTTATCAATGACGAACAAACCATTAGAGATGGTACCCAATGCTAAATATTTATCGGTAGCGTCAGCTGTGAAGGTTTGAATTTTTGAAAGTTGGTCATCAACGTTAGTTTTGAAGGGAGAGAATTTGCCTTTATAATACTCATAAATACCATTACTTGCCGTGATAAAAAGGACTTTGTCGTCCATGCAAACGATTTTGATGATGATTTTGTGTGAAAGTTCAGGACTTTCAATTTCTTCAATTTCATCATGGTTGATGAAGTAGATTTTGTCTTGTGTTGTTACACAAATGGTGTTACCAAAAGAGCCAGAATAACCGATACGTCCATCAAATTTAAATTCTTTTTGGAACTCGTTATTTTTATACTTTAAGAGACTTTCTTCCGTTTGAAAATAAAGGGCACTATCAATTTGAAGAATGCGCCAAACATTACCAAATTCAGTAGGAATACTTTTGTCAAGTTTAGGAAGAAGTGAATTGTAGTAGAGACCATTTTCGTTTGGTTTAAAGTAACCAAATTCGTTGTGGGCACCTACGTATATATTACCATTCAGGTAATGTATGCAACGTACACTTGTGCCATTAGAAACAGAGTTGGTAATCCAATTTTCACCATCGTATTCCAAAAGACCATAATCGTTGGCAAAATATAACCAGTTGTTTGGTAATTGTATAACATCCCAGTTCTGTGGACCAGAGGCATACATTTGTCTGCTATAATTACGCACAACAGGGTACCAGTCAGCCTTAACAGTCTGATTTACAAATAGAAATAAAAATAATAAAATTACACTAAATTTAAGTAGAGGTTTCTTCATGGTAATGTTTTTAATAGTATTATAATGCAAATATAATATTTTTTCGTAAAAGCCATGTAGTATTCCTTTTTTTTGTAAATACAGATACAACAATAATTACACTTTTTATACTTATTTTATTAGCAAAGCGACATTTAAGACGAATTTCTTATATTTGTATTTTGTAGTATAACGGCATTGTTTTTATAAGATGAAAATTTCATTGATTGTAGTAGGAAAAACCACCGAAAAGTATATTGAAGAAGCCATAAATGAATACGTCAAGCGTATTGGTTTTTTCAATGCCTTCAACATGATGGTCATTCCTGATTTGAAAAATGCGAAAAGTCTTTCGAAAGAAATGATCAAGCAAAAAGAAGGCGAAAATATTCTGTCTCAGATAGTTGATTATGATGATGTAGTATTACTTGATGAGAAAGGGAAGGAATTTACGTCGTTGGAATTTGCTTCTTATATCGAGAAGAAGATGGTGAATGGCGTGAGAAAAGTAGCTTTCGTGATAGGAGGACCATACGGATTCTCAGATGATGTTTATAACGCTGCGAAAGGTAAAATTTCATTGTCTAAAATGACATTTTCGCATCAAATTATACGCCCTTTATTTTTAGAACAACTTTATCGAGCTTATACCATAATCAATAATACACCATACCATCATGAATAGAAAATGGGAGTCTATATTGAATTCAGAAATCCAATTTAAGAAATTATATGTTGTAGCCTTTTTGTGTTTGTTTTTAGGGTACTTTTTTCAATATTGTTATTGGAAATCATCAGAAGACGACATTGATTACGCTCATGTTGAAGATGTATTGAAAGAGAAAGAAAACTACGCTATTGAGCAGTTTCTTAAAATCAAACAATCGTTTGAGGATAAGACTTTTAGAAGCGAAATAGTCATGAATGACGCGTTTTTTATTGAAACCAATCGTAAGGGAATTTCGTTTGTAATATTCAGTGAGGGAAAACCTTTTTTTTGGAATAATAACCATTGTTCTTTTTCGATCGATGATGTTATGTCTCACAAACGTATGGTGGAGTGTAGCAATTCTATTTGTGAAGCCTTATACGATTCGATAGGTAAATATAAGTTAGTCGCATTGATAGGAATTAAGCACACTTATCCTTATGAAAATGATTATTTACAAAATTCATTTTATCGGGATTTTAATTTAGACAAATCCATTCAGTTAACCGAGGTTGAAGGACAAGCTGTACATTCGTCAATTGATGCACAACCATTATTTTCTTTGAAGAAAACGACTCAAGTGTATAACAAGCGATATGCCTTTTTGGGAAATTTGTTTTATGGGTTATCTTTTGTATTGTTGCTTTTTTGGTATTATTGTTTGGGCATTAGAGAACTAGATAAAAAGTTACTCAAAAACAATTTGTTAATTTACGGTTTATTGCTTTTGGGTTTATGGCTATCAATGCGTTTTATGACTGATGGACTTCCCGAGACGACCATTTTTGTTCAACCAATTTTTGGAAAATGGTGGTGTCCGACTTTGGAAAAAAGTTTGACTTTAGCCTCATTAATATGGCTTGCTTCGTATTTGTTTTGTCGATTATCAACCTTTGATTTTAAATCAAAAATATATTCAATAATTGTCGGTTTATTGGTGCCTTTTTTATCGTTTGGTTGTTTTTGGCTGATGGTTTCGATTATTAAAACTTTTGTATTAAAAACCTCTATTGATTTTACCATTCAAGATTATTCACAATTTACGAAAGTGTATTTTTTAATCTATGCCATTATATTTATTTGCTTTATGGCTTATTATTTTATAATAGTAGCCATACTTCGGGGAAATAAAAATTGGAAGATAAGTTTAGGTACGCAACTTATTATTTTGTTAATTGGTTTGGCATATTTTATTGGTACTAAGCAACTTTTTAATGCGTTTATGTTTGTTTTGATACACGCATTTTTTGTGATAATTAGTATGAGTAAAAATGCTCATAAATCACTTTGGTCGGTATTCTTTTTCTGTCTTATCATATCGGCTATAGTGGTATTTAATATTTATGATTTTCAGATTAAGAAAGATTTTCAGTTTTACGAAAATTTGTCTAAAGAGTTATTAGAAAATGGTAATCATAAAAATAATGAAGCCGAAATAGCCTCCCTTAAATCGATTAGTAAAGGTTTGGAGCGTGACAGCTTGTTTATGCAATATTTACAGCAAGGGGAGGATATTGATTCGATTTATAATTATTTAAATATTAATTATTTAAATGATGAGTGGAATATATACAATATGCGTGTATCGATTGTCCCTGAGAATGAAATTCCTGCATACGAGACTTATGATGTGTTGCATCAAAAAATTGATAGTTCGTACTTTTATTTGTGTAAACATCCTGTAGATAAGTTGCTGTATTTGGGTGAACTTTTGTATAAAAATAATCGAGGCGAGCAGGAACGTTTGGTGATAGAGATTGAGCGAAAAGATGTGTATAATTATGCCCAGCAGGAACGCAATATTCTTGGTCAGACAGGGGAACGCAATTATTCATTATCAATGGCTTGGTATGAAAATGGGAAGATGCAGTCGTTTTACGGACCATACCAATATTTGTATTCCGATGAGTGGATTAAAAATCAGTCGGATGCATTTTATTCATTTTCGTATAATGACTATCTACATTTTGTGCGTGTAGTAGGTGATAATCAGTTACTTGTGATATCAAAAAATGACAGACAAAAACCCCGTTATTGGTTCTCTATAACCTATTTGTTATTGGCATATTTCATAGCGTGTGTGTTGTTAATTTTCATCGATCGGTGGTTGAAACATAAAAAAATTATACAACCAGGATTGTTTTCAAAATTGCAAACGGGTTATATTGTTTTGTTTATTTTTAGTTTCGCTTGTTTGGGAGCCTTTTCGTTGAATTTCTTTAGTTATCAATCGAATAAGCGACAACGCGATTTGTTGCAGACCAATGCCCAATTTGTTCGTAAAACTCTTGAAAATGAATATGGTAATAATGAGAAATTGTTGCCTGAAATGTCGTCGGAATTGAATGCTTTTTTGGCTGATTTATCAAATCAAATGCAAGTAGATGTTAATTTGTACGATCTTAGTGGAAAATTGATAGCTACGTCTCAACCCGATATTTTTGAAAAAGGACTTATTAACCAATATGTGTTTCCTATAACCTTCTTTAGAAATATTCCAGAACGTTTGTTTAATGATATCATAGGAAACTTACGTTACTTGTCGTATTATACTACTTTTTACAACGATAGTAATAAAGAAATGGGGTATATTATGGTGCCGTCATTTGCGAGTAATATTGACTTAAAGCATGAGGCATTTATTTTTATGTCGATTATCTTGATGGTGTATTTTATAATTGCCTTTTTCTCGTTGTTAATTAGTTTGTTGTTGAGTAGAAAAATTACCAAACCTTTGAAAATGGTGCGTCAGAAATTGCAAGATTTTCAATTGCAGCAAACGAATGAGCATTTGGAATATAAGAATGAAGATGAGTTAGGAGATTTAATTAAACAATACAATTTGATGGTAGATGAGTTGGAAGTGAGTGCAAAGAAATTGGCTGATTCTGAACGCGAAAGTGCTTGGCGAGAAATGGCTCGTCAGATAGCTCATGAGATAAAAAATCCTCTTACGCCAATGAAACTTTCTTTGCAACAGATGCGACGTTTATTTGCTACTCATGACGTGCGATTTGAAGAGTATTTTGAAAAATCGACAGGAATGCTTGTGGAACAAATTGATACGCTTACGCATGTGGCTAATACGTTTAGTCGATTTGCTAAGACCAATGAGTTTGAGTTAGAGGATGTAGATTTGGTTGATTCTGTTCGTAAAGCTCAGGAATTGTTTTGTAATAATGATCAAAATATTGCGATTAATTTGCAATTGAATGACTTAGAAACTTGCGTGATACGAGCTAACAAGGAGCAATTGAGACAAGTATTTAATAACTTGATAAAGAATGCTTTGCAGGCTAGTAAAAACGATACCGAGATTACGATTTCGTTGCGGATAAGAGATTTTAAAAGTATTGTTGAAATTGCGGATCAAGGGTCGGGTATTTCGGAAGAGTTGAGAGATAAAGTATTTCAACCTAATTTCACGACCAAATCGAGTGGAATGGGCTTAGGTCTGGCGATTACGAAGAATATTATTACTTCGTTAGGTGGAGAAATTTATTTTGAGACTTCCAATGCAGGTACTACTTTTTATATTGAACTGCCGTTGAAAGATAAATAATCAGTTATTTTATCTCTTATCTTTTATTACTATGTCCACAATATGCGAACTAGCTCCTAAAAGTTCGGGGCGTTCGGCTCTTGAGAGTTGGTATTTAATGAAGAGTTCAAACGATTCGGGGGTCATTTTATTGATAACGGGACGCATATAATCGGTCGGACCATCGGGTGAAAATATGGTTACGCGTTTCATATTTGTTTCCTGGTTGAGTTCTGTAATGGAATCTAAAGAAACATAATCGTAAAGTTCATCGGTGGAAGGGTGAATAATGAAGTTCTCGTCGATGATGCCTCGTTTGTATAAATCGGGCATACGATTTTCTTGAAAGCAATACGTGATGAGACTATAGTCATTAAGTAAATAAGCTTGAAATAAAATGGCATCGTCTTTCATCACACGTTTGGTTTGATGGATGGCTTGTAATTTTTCTTTTTTGGTCATCAAGTGGTACATGGGACCGAAACTTATCACCGCGTCAAATTCGTTTTCTGGAAGGAAGTTTAAATCAATAGCGTTACCTTTATAGACTTTTACTGACGGGTCGTTTTTGAGCATAATATCGATGTTGTGTTGTACCAATTCAACAGCTGTAACGTTGTATCCCATGTTTTTAAGTTCGATGCTATAGCGGCCAGTTCCTGCTCCTAAATCAAGGATTTTAATCTCGTTTTTAGGCTTGTTTGAGGGGAGATGTTTTAGAATAAAATGCATGGAAATACGGAATTCAATTTGGCCATGTTGACGTTGAAGTCGTAAATCTTCTTTATGTTTATTATAATGTTTTTCTAATGGGGTAAGCATATTATTTTTATTATAGCAGTTAGAACTGAGAGGATTCGAATAATTAGTATAAAAAATGGAGACAATAATTATCGCCTCCATTTTTATGAATCGTATTGAGAAATTATTTCTTTAAAGCAGCAATATTTTCTTTTAAAGTAGCGATTTTAGTTTCGGCATCTGCTTTTTTCTTACGTTCGTTTTCAACGATTTCAGGTTTGGCATTGGCTACGAAACGTTCGTTACCAAGTTTTTTCATTACCGAAACTAAGAACCCTTCTAAGTAAGCAATTTCGTCTTCCATTTTTTTGATTTCTTCTTCGGCATTGATTAAGTTGCCCATAGGAACCGAATATTCGGTTGTGCCGATTAAGAATGACGCCGAGCCTGCTTGTTTTTCGTTGACATTTTCAATAGCATCAAGGTTACACAATTTAATCATTGCGGCAGCGTAAGTTTCTTTTTCATTGCCAATGATTTGAAGTGTAAGGGCATCTTTTTGAGCGATATTTTTTTGTAAACGAATGGTTCTAATGGCTGCGATAACTTCTTTAGTATGTTCAAATTCAGCGATGATTTTTTCATTGATTTTGCCAGCTTTAGGCATATCAGCTTTCATAATACTTTCGCCTGGTTGGCGTTCTTCAATCGCTTGCCACAATTCTTCGGTAATGAACGGCATAAATGGATGAAGAATACGCAATAATGAATCGAAGAATCCTAAAGTAGCATCATAAGTTTTCTTATCGATAGGTTGACCGTAAGCAGGTTTAACCAATTCCAAATACCAGCTTGAAAATTCGTCCCAGAATAATTTGTAAACCGTCATCAAAGCTTCTGAAAGTCTGTATTTGGTAAACAAATCATTAACTTCTTCAATTACTTGAGAAAGTTTAGAGGAGAACCAGTCAACCGCGATTTTTGCCGATTCAGGTTGTTCAATTTCTGCTACATTCCAGCCTTTAACCAAGCGGAAAGCGTTCCAGATTTTATTGTTGAAGTTACGACCTTGTTCGCAAAGACTTTCGTCGAAAAGGATATCGTTTCCTGCAGGAGCAGAAAGCATCATACCCATACGAACGCCATCGGCACCAAATTGTTCGATTAAGTTAAGTGGATCTGGAGAGTTGCCTAATTGTTTAGACATTTTTCTACCGATTTTATCGCGAACGATACCAGTGAAGTAAACGTTTTTGAAAGGCATTTTACCTTGGTATTCGTAACCAGCCATAATCATACGAGCTACCCAGAAGAAAATGATATCTGGACCTGTTACCAAGTCGGCTGTAGGGTAGTAGTAGTTGATTTCTTCGTTGCCAGGATTATTGATACCATTGAACAAAGAAATTGGCCATAACCAAGAAGAGAACCACGTGTCGAGGGCATCTTCATCTTGACGTAAATCGTTAATTGTAAGGTTTTGGTTACCCGATTTAGCTTTGGCTAATTCAACCGCTTGTTCGGCATTTTCAGCTACTACAAAGCCCCCTTCAGGTAAATAGTAAGCAGGAATACGATGACCCCACCAAAGTTGGCGAGAGATACACCAGTCTTTGATGTTTTCCATCCAATGACGATACGTATTTTTGTACTTAGCAGGATAGAATTTAATCTCATCGTTCATTACAGGTTCAAGAGCGATTTTGGCTAAATGTTCCATTTTTAAGAACCATTGCATAGACAATTTAGGTTCGATGGCCACATTAGTTCTTTCGGAGTAACCTACTTTATTGGTATAATCTTCTTCTTTTTCAAGAAGGTTGGCTGCTTTTAGGTCTTTAGCAATTTGAGTACGAACATCAAAGCGGTCCATACCGATATACATACCAGCAGCTTCGCTGATAGTACCATTATCGTTGAAGATATCAATAGCTTGAAGGTTATATTTTTCACCCAACATATAGTCGGCTACGTCGTGAGCAGGCGTTACTTTTAAGCAACCTGTACCGAAACCGATTTCAACGTATTCGTCTTCGATAATAGGAATTTCGCGGTTTACAAGTGGAACGATAACCTTTTTGCCTTTCAACCATTGATTTTTTTCATCGTTAGGATTGATACAAACGGCAACGTCGCCCATGATAGTTTCGGGACGTGTAGTTGCCACTACACAATAATTATCTTCTCCTACAACTTTGTATTTTAGGTAGTAAAGTTTGCTTTTTTCTTCTTTGTAAATGACTTCTTCGTCGCTAAGAGCGGTAAGGGCTTTTGGGTCCCAGTTTACCATGCGAACACCACGATAGATAAGGCCTTTTTGGTACAAATCGCAGAACACCTTGATAACGCTTTTCGAGCGTTCTTCGTCCATAGTGAAAGCCGTACGGTCCCAATCACAACTGGCTCCAAGTTTGCGCAATTGTTTAAGGATGATACCACCATGTTCGTTGGTCCATTCCCAAGCGTGTTTAAGGAATTCTTCACGAGTTAGGTCAGATTTTTTAATACCATTTTGAGCCAAGCGATTAACCACTTTTGCTTCGGTTGCGATAGAAGCGTGGTCGGTTCCAGGTACCCAGCAAGCATTCATTCCCATCATGCGAGCACGACGGACAAGAATATCTTGAATGGTATTGTTAAGCATGTGTCCCATGTGAAGCACACCTGTCACATTTGGTGGAGGAATAACGATGGTATATGCAGGACGATTGTCGGGTTTTGAAGCAAAAAGTTTATTGTCTAACCAATATTGGTACCATTTACTTTCAACTTCAGAAGGATTGTATTTACTTGCCAATTCCATAGTATATGATATTTTTTATATTATTCTTTTTCAAAAATGCAAAGATAGTAAAAAGTTGTCAGTTGATAGTTATTAGTTTTCTTTTTTATTTCTTTATAAAAACCACCTTATTGGGGTTGAGTCCGACTTCAAATGAAAAACGTTTTTGACCATCTTTTGTAAAACAATAAACTAATCCGTTTTCAGTGTAATTATAGGAATCGGTTATATAGATATCGCCACTCGTTTCATCTACAGAAATTCCGTATGGAATTTTGATTGAACTGAGTTCAGCAGGTGCCCAATCAATACGTTGTTTAGAAGTCAAGTCGTATTGATAAATCGATGATTTTGACGTTGAGTAATTGTATTCGTAAATGAGTGCGAGGTGATCAAAAAGGATAAAATTGAGAGGAAAAACATTGGGATAAGTTTCCTCTACTGTATTGCCGTTAATGCGTAGAAAAGCAAAATTGACGTCTTTGTAGTTGCCTCTACTTGATACAAATACCTCATTGTTTTGGTTGCAATGAACTTTATAAGGATTCATATTTACAGTAATTTTTTCTGTCTCGGTAAATGTGTTCAAATCGACGATGGAAATGGTGTTGTCAAATCCAATGTTGTTGTTATAATCAAGTCCTCCTGAGTTGGCAACGTAAAGTTTGTTATCGGCAATGCAAAGTCCTTCGGGATTGCGTCCTACGGGGGTGATGCTTTCAACGGTAAGACTTGTGGTATCTATTTTTACGACGTTTCCATCAAAAGTGGTAACGTATGCTTTCCCCTCGTAGAAATCGATATAACGTGGTTGTCGAGGAGTACCGTTTTCGCTAAAAAGGGGAATTTGTTTGATTGATTTGGCTTCTAAGTCGGTTACTTCTATCAAACTTGATACATTAACAATTATGTACATTTTACTTCCGTAAATGGCGATGTCGTTGGCCGTGTCGCCTATAGGACGACCATTTTGTTTCTCAAAGTAGTTGTTTTGAACAATGCCTTTTTCAGCATCGACAAAAGTAAGACTTGAATTATTCATATTGAATAATCCTTCATTAAGAATGTAAATGCCTTTTAAAGAATCGTTTATTTTACCTACTGTTTCGTATGTTTCAGGTTCTTCTTGGTGGTTGCAACTGCAAATAACTAATCCCAAAAGAGGAATAAGGTGTTTTAATTTCATTTCTTTTTGCCTTTAAAATCAACAATTGTTGTAAGTTTGAATGAGCGTCCTTGCATTGGATAATTGGCTATAATTTGATAATTTTTATTGCCAATATTTTGTACTTCAGCAATGAGTTCCAAATTTACACTTTTTATTGAATATGGCATACTAAACGAGAGACTATGTTCGCAGTAACCTGGAAGTTTGTTGGCTTCGATGTTTTGTCCGAGTGTATAGCGGCGACTTGAAGCCAAGAGGGTATAATTGATGGAAAACCAAGGTGTTTTAAATTCAAAGGTTCCCGATCCTGAGTGTTTAGGCGTGTAAGGAATTTGATTTTTATACGTTTTACTACTTGGGTCGGTCATATCTATAGCATGTTGGAATGTGTAAGTAATAATGGATTGTATATGGTATTTTTTGGCTTTATCAAGGATGTATTTCGCATTTAGCGTAATGTCACTTCCTATTATAGACACTTTTCCAAAATTGATCATACTCCAAACAAAGATGTTTTTGGTAGGAATAGCTACAATCTTATCTTTCACATTGTTGTAATAAGCATCTGCCGAAATATAGAGACGAAATGAATGTTCAGGGTGATCTTTATCGAATGAAATTCCCAGGTCAAATTGATTTACACGTTCGGGTTTTAAGTCGGTATTGCCTATGCCTGTGTAGTATAAGTCGTTGAATGTAGGCATGCGAAATATGTTCTTGTAAAAGGCACGTAAGGTGAGTTGCTGGTCTATGAGAGAATAGCCGTTGTTAGCTCGACCCAAATGGACATACCTCCAAGAGAACGATGCCATTGGTGAAAGGTGGTGGCTGTCTCGAGTATTATTGCCCACTTTTACACGGTCGAAGAAGGCAGAAGAAAGCAAACTACCTTGAGCCATTATTCCGCCGCTTGCGAAACGTAATTGGACTAAATTAAGCAATGAGTACCGTGTGGGGTAAGCAAAATCAGTCAATGTTGCGTTAAGGTGATTGACGAAAAAGTCGTTGGCTACTGAAAATTGAAGTCGATTGTATAAAAATTTCTGATTGAATGTGGTCGAAAGATATCCTTCTTGTTGTTGGTAAGTATCTTCTTGTTTACCTATGCTATTAAGAAAATTTGGATCAAGGTAATGCGTGTAGGCGTAGTTGTATTTTGCCCTAGCTGTTAGTTGGGAATTTCTTTTATAGAAATTGTATATCAGTTGACCTAAATAGTTTTTATCGGTTAATCTTTGGGAAGAAAAAGGATTATAATAGATGACGGCACCGGGCAGACCTCTATCACTTTCGTCGGCTTGAATTTTAAAGGTTAATTGATGATAATTATTGATGGTGTAGAATAGATTAGCTTCTGTTTTCCATTGATTTATATCCGAATTGGTACGGTAAAATTTTTGTTTGTTAATGGTGTACGGATAGGTGCCTTCTGCGTATTGATAGTCTCCATTTAGCGAAAGCGAAACCTTATCGTGGCATTTGATTTTTAGAGATAAAGAAGGATTGATAAATCCAAAACTTCCGACTCTAAAAATAGCATTTCCTTGAAGAAATTCATGTTCATCAAAAATGGGTTTGTTGTGATGAATGGCAATTACCCCACCTGCAGAAGCTGAGCGTGCCGATTGAAGCATCGATCCCGATTGTCCATTGTATAAGAAGATATTGTCGATGCCA
>Ga0247610_10001427_pt1 | contig 29756 bp, 13 predicted proteins | sample 174DNAGHGhighgp2_FD_193483 | JGI IMG/M metagenome (GOLD analysis project Ga0247610, IMG submission 193483) | Sheep rumen microbial communities from Palmerston North, Manawatu-Wanganui, New Zealand - 1742 DNA GHGhigh gp2 | ecosystem: Host-associated > Mammals > Digestive system > Stomach > Rumen...
TGGCTCTCTTTTTAAAAATGATTAGAAGCCTCCATGATTATTTTTTATCTTTTACTGATGCTATGCCCAATTTTCTTTTAAAGGCTTGTCAGTCGAAGAGAGATAGATGCTGATAGGACGTGTATGGGGCTTTGCCTTTTCGCCGACAAAGTTAGTAAATATTTTCGAGATTCTGTAACTTTGCCCGTACTTTATTATTCTTTTATACATTTTCGGTTCCGTTTTGCCGTAAACAGTAACTTTGCAGACTCTTTTCAAACCTAAACAGACAGAACGAAAGACTAATGTTCATGGTTTTGTCTATACTTATGGAAAACATAACCCTCACCTCTCACACCCGGCACTTATCTTGTTGGCAGTCATGGCCTTGCAGGACTGGGTAAGTAGCACCTAAGTAGCACCCAAGGTAGCACCTGACATGTTATGAGCAGGCCGCTCATGAAAAAATCCCGGCCTCTCATGAAAATTTCCACACTGGATTTTTTCATGAGAGGCCGGGACGTTTTGGGTGTTAGTTTGGGTGCTACTTAGGTGCTACCTAACCGTCTTTAAACCGTTCTGATAGTCAGAAAGTTAAGTGCCGGGTGTCAGAGGTGCTAGTTAGTTTTCTTATAGTATAGGCTACTTCTTGCCAATTAGTGCGAGCATGGCTTTGGCATCCTCCTCACCGTCGGCAGCCTCTTTCTTCAGGTCGGCCAGAATCTCGTCGCCGCCCTTCTCGTTCTTGACGGCACGCAATAGCCATTTCTTGGCCTGGGCCTTGTCGGCTGCCACACCCTTGCCTTTGAAGTAGGCCTTACCCACGGCATACTCGCCGTCGGCATTCTCCTGTTTGGCGGCCTGCATAAAGAGTTCGAAGGCCTTCTTCTTGTCTTTAGTCACACCCTCGCCGTCCTTGTAGCACTTGCCTAACTGGTACTGCGCCTTGGCGTAGCCCTGACTGGCCGACTTCTGATACCACTCTGCCGCCAGCTTGTCGTTCTCTGCCGTGCCGTGTCCTTTGTCGTAGCAGCGGCCCAGACGGTATTGCGCCTTTTTGTGTCCTTTCTCGGCTGCAGCTTTCAGTTTGGGCAGTGCAGCCGTGTAGTTTTTGGCATCGTACAGTTTCTTACCCTCGTCGTACAGTTTCTCGGCACTCTGTGCCTGCATCGACAGGCTGACCATCATGGCCAGAATCATCACTATCAGTTGTTTCATAAGTCTTGTTTTTATTAAAAGCGGGCGCGCCGGTTACCAGGCACGCCCGCTTCGATGATGTTTTTTCGGGTGCTTATTACTTCACAATGAACTTGCGACCGTTCTGGATGTAGAGACCGCGCTGAGCCTTCACCACCTTGCGGCCCTGCAGGTCGTAGATGACACCAGCGTTGCCGGCGGCCTTCACGCTCTCAATGCCGTTGGCAATCCATGCCGGCGAAGCCAGGGTAGCGTAGAACACATACTGCTTGTTGTCCTTTTCGAAGCAGAACTGAGCCTTGGCGTTGAAGTCGTCGGCCACGGGGTCGTTGCTGCCGCTGTTCAGTGTCACCTTGTCGCCATCAGCAGCGATGTAGAACCACAGGTTGCCTGTGCCGTCGTATTCGCCGTTGGAGGCGAAGCTCAGGCCGTTCTCGCAGTTCTTTCCCTCGCCGTAGGCACCGGCAGCCATGCCGCGCAGGTAGTAGTTGTTGCTGTCAAGCAGGTCGGCAACGGTAGTGCCCAGGGCCTCTGCAGCCTTTGTGAGGTCGATGGCAGTGGCCTGCTCAGTCTCAGCGACGGGGATGACGATGTTCTCAGAACCCACTTCATCCTTCTGTTCGAGCGTCTCGACGAAGTTGATGGTGATATTAAGAGTTACCATTTTGTCGTTCTCCTCATTCACGAGGAAAAGCTGGGTCTTGAACACGTCACCAATCTTCATGGCGTTGGGCTTCTGGTTGTAAGTGAGCACACCGTCACTGTGTAAGCATACTGCAACGTTTGAGTTGCCATCGCCCCAGACAGATACGCGACCGTCGCTGTTGAGCCAGAAACCGGGCTTCGGATCGCATGACCAATCTTTGCTGTAGGTTCCCTTGACGGCAGCCACAGAGTCGATAGCAAGGCCATAGAGGGTGGGGCTGGCTGTTCCAATGATACTCTCAATGGCCGCCATGTCAACCTTTGCAAATTCTACTTCCTCATACGCGGTAGCAGGCAGAGCCTGTACGGCGAAGTTGCGGGTCTCGACGCTCTCGAAGTTGTACACCACCAGCTCTGGTTCCTTCACCTTCAGCGTGACTGTGACAGGATAGTAGTTGGTGCCGTTGACGAAGTTCAGGTCGACGCTTACCTCGTCGCCAATGGTCAGGGCTTCGGGGTACTGTCCTACGTTGATAACGCTCCAGTCGTTGGCAGTTGGCGGCTCAATGAAGAAGGCGGCTCCCGTACCCCAGCTGGTAACGCGGCCCATCTTTGACAGCCACCAGCCACCGTTGTTGGCAGTGCTGCCTCCAAAGTTGTCCTTGTCGTCGAGCACGATAGCACCCAGTGCGCTCACTTCGCAGCCTAAGGCAGCGGCAATAGCCTCAACGTCAATCTTAACCTGTGTGGTAGAATAGTCGGTGGTAGGCTCCTGAGAGGTCTCATAGCTGGCTTCGCCCACCTTGGTGTAGTCTGCCAGACCATTACCCTGAGCTTTCTCCAGCACCTTCAGCGTATATTTAATAAGGTAGGCGTTCGAGCCGTAAATAAGGTAGACATTGGCAAACCAAGTCTCGTTGTCCTTGCACGAGCCGGGATACTGTCCCAGATAGCACTGCAGCGTGTCGTCCTCAGCGGTGTAGGTGAAGCTGTTCAGGTAGAACTTGTCAACATCGCCCCAGCCGGCAGCCGACACCTCGCCGTCTTCCTGACCTTCAGCGTTCTGCACGGCACGGAACCAGAATCCGTGGCCTTCACCAGTAGGTGCGTTGGTCAGCGAGTCTTTCTTCATGCCGCCGCCTTCAGCCACGTCGCCACTGTTATACCAGGTAGTGTAGATGACCTTGCCAACGTTCTCGGCAAAGCCGGCCTTGTTGGTGATGCCCAGCAGTGAGAGGGCATTGGCGATGTCAATCCTGACAACATCGCTGCTGTAGTCGCCACGGGGGAATTGCTCAATGACCTTCTCCTCCTGGCCCACGATGGTTAGCTTGCTGGCCAGAATGGTGGGCTCGGGCACGTTGAACTCGGGCTTGGCAATGACGTTCAGCGTCAGTGCGAAGGTAACCTCCTTCTCGTTGAACTTCAGTTTGATGGTGGTTTCGCCCTTGTCGCCTTCCTTCATCTTCTCAGGCATCTGGCCAACGTTGAAGGTCAGCGTGGTGAAGGCCTCGTCGACCTCAGGGCTGCAGTACCACATAGAGGTTTCGCCATAACCCACGGGGGTGCCGTCTAAGGCCATCCAGAAACCGTGGTTGGCAGCCTCGAGTTCAGCCGTCCACTCTGTGCCGTTGGCAGAGAAGAGCAGGGTAGCGGGAGTTTCAGCCGTGGTGTACTCGCTGATGGCAGTTCCCAGGGTGGCAGCATCGGAACCCAGGGCGGTGGCCACCTCGGCGAGACTGAACTCTATGGGCTTTGCTGAGTAGTCAGTAGTGGGATACTGTTCAGCGCTTCCCGTAAACTGGGCATGAGCCTGTACGCCTGCAAAGATGCAGACGACTGCAAGTAGCAGATTTCTTAGTTGAGTAGTAATCATACCATTTGTAAAAGTTAAGTTAATAATTATAGTTGTTTACGAAATGTTTTCCGGTTTGTATTAAACGTCACTGCAAAGATACGAATATTTTTTTATTCCACAAGCAAAAACCCCATTAAATAAAGGTGTTTGGACGATATTTTTATCCATTTGGACGCTATTGTCAGTCGCAAAAAAATAATCAGCCCGCAACGTGAAATTTTATGAAAAAAGACTTGTGGGGTCAAAAAAAATCTGTAACTTTGTTGCGAAAACTAACAAAAACGAAACAATTATCACCAACTGGAACCTAAATGAAGAACTGGAAGAAACAGATGCTTGTCATGGCAGTTGTGCTGCTGGGGTGCTTATCGCCGGCAGCCATCAGCGCGCAGACACCCTACAACCTGTCGCTGAGCACTGCAGGCACCACGGCCTCTGTGAATGCCGACAACCTGAAACCTATCAACGACAACCGTTATGCCTCGAACTCCAAGTACTGGAGCACCTACCAGGACGAAGCCTCGCTGGGACAGTATGCCTATGTAGAGCTGATGTGGAACAGCCAGTATGTTATTAAAGAGGTTCGCGCGTATTGGAGCACTGACCAAGACAATATCCTGCTGCCCACCGATGCCTACGTGGAATGGTGGGACGGCAGTCAGTGGCAGCGCGGCGCCACCCTGGGTGAGGCTGACAGCCGCCTGCTGTCGACAGCCGAGACCGACATGGCCACTACCGCTGTAAGGCTCTACGTGAAGAGCGACAAGGCCTGCGGCGTGCGCGAGCTGCAGATGATGGGCTATCCCGACCCCTCGGTGTCGTACCAGTGGCCGGAGTACAAGCCCACTTTGTTTTATGACTACCGCAGCGAGTATCCGGCACTGAACCCGCCCACCCGCATGCTGCCAGAGCAGAACAACCAGAAGGGCTACATGGCCGACGGCTGGTGGGCCGTGGCATGGGGTCCCAACACCAACGGCCACGTCACCGAGACGGCCAAGAAGAACCTGCTGGCCAAGATGAACGAGGACTTTGCCTATTTCCGCGACGTCATGGGCTGGCCCCCCGACAAGCGCGCCCGCAACGGCTACTACTCTACGGTCTATGTCTACGGCAGCGGCCTGTATAGCGACAATGCCTCGAAATATGACCGTGGCGGCTGGCAGGGAACGACGTGGTACAACGGCTCCAGCTGGCCCATGGTGAACATCAGCTATTACCCCATAGCCTGTTTCGACCCCGCTTTCACCGACGATGGCGACAACCCCAACTTCCCCGGATGGAAGGTCAGCGACCAGACATTCCAGCAGAATGCCTGCGTGCATGAAGGCATACACGCCATCTTTGCCGACCTGGAGGGCTGTAAGAACTCTGCCTGGTATCAGGAGGCCGGCAACACCTGGCTGCAGGGCGAGGCTGAGGTGGTGAAGAGCGGCAAGACACCTGAGAGCATGGGCTACCTGAGTGCCGGCAACATGATTGCCCCGTTCATGCCCATTGAGTGCTACTCAGGCTGGCTGCTCGACGACTCGTTTGGCGGTCCTTCGGCGGAGGGTGTGAACATGTACGGCAGCAGCGGACAAATCTGTACGTGGCGTAACATGCTTGGCGGCGTGCAGTATGGCGAGCTGTTCCCACACTTCGTCAGCGAGATTCTGGGTCGCGGCAGCATACCCTGGATATGGCGCTACTGCAAGAGCCGCGTGCTGGAGGGTATGGCCGACTCATTAGGCGACAGCCAGATGCGGCGCCTGATACTGGAATACCGTGCCCGCCAGGCCCTGATTGACGTGGGCCAGTGGAGCAACGCCTGCCGCCGCCTGCTGGACGACAACTGGCTGCTCACCGTGCAGCAGGAGTGGAGCCCCTACTGGAAGAAGGTGGAGCCCTGGCAGGCCACGCCCTACGCCAACATGTACCGTTGTAACGAGGTGGACAGTGCCGGCTGGTGGCGCCCGGAATGGCGCACCACACCGGGATGGAGCGGTGCCAACCAGATACCCCTGCACGTCAACGGCACGGTGGGCGAGACGCTGAGTCTGCACTTCAAGCCCTTAGGAAAGAACATGGCGTGCATGCTGTGCTACCGCACCAAGCGCGGCAAGAAGTTCTACTCGCAGCCGCTCTACGGCGAGGGCGACCTCTATGTGAAGCTGACCGACCAGCCTGCCAACAACGTGGTCTTTGCCGTGGTGGTGAACACCGATTATATCTACGAGAACGACAACACGCGCAAGCAGCACTTCGACTACCGCCTGAAGATGGGCAGCAACATCTACCAGCCTGCCAAGGCCCAGCTGAAGTGGTACAGCTACAACAAGACCATCCGCGACACGGAATTCGTGAGCGGCATTGAGCAGACCGTGACCCCTGAGCAGCGTGCCACCTTCTGCATCAGACCGGCACGCACCGTGGTGAAGCGCGGCGAGAGCGTAGCCCTGAACATTGCCGCTGCCACACAGCTGCAGGTGCAGGTGTGCCTGTACAACGCCGCCGGACAGATGGTCTATGCACAGAGTTTCATGCGCGACGGCGACTACCAGATACCCGCCGACATTGCCCCGGGCCTGTATGTCATGCAGGGGCGTAACGGCAGCGAGACGTCGAGTGTGAAGATGGTGGTTAAGTAACAGCGATTATTGAATAAAAACAAAATAGTTGATATGACGAGAACAACATTGAAAGGACTTCTTGCTAAGAGCATGACGGCAGTGGCCATGGGAACCCTGCTGATGGCATGCGGCGAGAAAGACGAACTCTACGAGGAACCCAGCTGGCTGGGCAACTCCATCTATGAGCGCCTGCAGCAAGACGGTAACTACAGTTACACCCTGAGGCTGATTGACGACCTGGGGCAGAAGGCTGTGCTCAGCAAGACCGGCAGTAAGACGCTGTTCGTAGCCAGCGACAGCGTCTACGAAGCGTTCTTCAACAGCAACGACTGGGGCGTGAGGAGTTACGCCGACCTGTCAGATGCCAAGAAAAAACTGCTGCTGAACAGTGCCATGGTGAACAATGCCTACCTGGTGGAGATGCTGAGCAGCGTCAGTGCCACCACACCGTTAGTGGGACAGTGCATGCGCCGTGCCACGGCCGCCTCGGTGCTCGACTCCGTGTCGCGCATCCTGCCTGCCGACATGCCCAACACCCCCTATTGGGCCAAGTACAAGAACAGGCGCGGCGGTATTGTCTTGCTGCGCGACAACACGTCGAAACCCATGATTCACTTCCTGCCGGTGTTCATGAGCCACAACAAGATTACCAGCCAGGACCTGAGCATACTGACCAACGGCGTGTCGACCAGCACGGCCGATGCCTGGGTGAACGGCAAGAAACTGCTGGACCGCGACATCACCTGCAAGAACGGCTACATACAGAAGATGAACGGCCTGGCCACGGCTGCCGACAACATGGCGGAGATTATTCACAGCCACGACAACATGTCACGCTTTGCCGTCATCATGGACCGCTTCTGTGCACCCTATTACGACGATGCTGCCACGAAGGAGTATAACCGACTGTACAACAACGAGGACTCGGTGTTTACGCTGAAATACTTCTCAAGCAACAGCAACCTGGCCGAATATGGCGACTCCAAGGGGGGCGAACTGCTCACCGACCCCGACGGACAGCTGGTGGACGCCTACCTGCCCTTCGACCCGGGATGGAGCCAGTATATGTACACCAACACGGCGGGCCGCGACCTGCACTATGATGCCGGTGCCATCCTGGTGCCTACCAACAAGGCCCTGGACGAGTGGTGGAACAACGGTGGCGGCAAGGTGCTGCAGGACCAGTATGGCTCCTGGGACAACGTGCCCATGACCGTGCTGAGCAAGATGCTTGACATCAGCCTGGTGCGCTCTTTCGTTGAGACGGTGCCGTCGAAATTCAAGAATATCGTCGACAACACCAACAAGGTGCCCATTGGCATCTCGGCCGAAGAGCATGTAGACAGTTGCTTCATGGGCTGCAACGGCGTGGTCTATCTCACCAACAAGGTGTTTACGCCGGCCGCCTATTCATCGGTGTCGTTCCCCGCGCTGATTAACGAGGAGACGATGAACATCATCTACTGGGGCATCAGAAACCTGGACTTCGAACCCTATCTGAACTCCATGGACTCGTACTACAGCTTCTTTATTCCCACCAACACGGCCATGCTGACCTATGTAGACCCGTGCTCCTACGGACAGACCACCACCGTGCTCTATGAGTTCTACTATAACAACGACTTCAAGAAGGTGGGCGCACGCCGCTATAACTACGATATGGCCACGCAGCAGAAACTGGAGGGCGACCTTGACGAAGCCAGCGACGACCAGGTGAAGAACCGCCTGCGCGACCTGCTGGACAACCTGATTGTCATTGGCAACGTGGAAGACGGGAACACCTACTACACCACCAAGGGTGGCAGCGTGCTGAGGATTGAGAACGCCGGGCGTGAGGGCGTGATGACGGTCGCCGGCGGTCTGCAGATAGAAAACGGACAGGGCGTCACCGTGAAGACCATCTACGACCAGACGAAACAGGGTAACGGTAAGTCGTATGTCATTGAGCAGGGGCTGCCGCTGACCAGCAAGTATTCGCTGTACAGCATCCTGAACGGACGCAGCGGCTGCGAACGCTTCTTCGAACTCTACACACAGGGCGGCTCGGCCAACACCCTGCCGAAGACCACCATGGGCGGCAACACCTGTGTGGACTACAACTGTTCGCTCTTCGACGCCTATAACTACACCGTCTACGTGCCCACCAACGAGACCATCGAACAGATGCACAACGACGGACGGCTGCCCTACTGGTCGGACTATACCGACCTGAGCAACGCTGAGGTGTATGGCGACCTGGTGAACAACCGCAACTGGCTGCAGCAGGTGCAGAAGGCCGTGGCCAACCGCATCCTGAACTTCATGAAGTACCACATACAGGATAACGCCATCTACTTAGAGGGCAGCACCGTGGAAAAAGCCAAGTTTGAGACCTCTACGCTGAACCCGCAGAACAAGCGATTCTACAGCCTCGAGGTAACTGCCGACAAAGACGGCATCAGCGTGACCGACCAGCTGGGCAACACCCGCCTCGTGCAGCAGGGCGCCAACAGCAACATCGCCGGACGCGAATACTGGATTACCAATGCCTCGAACCTGAGAAACAACTCGCTCTACAACGCCAGCGACGTCGTGGTACACCAGATTGACGGCGTGCTGCTCTACGAAGCCTCGCAGACCACCACCACGTGGAAAGCCGAGGTGGATGCCATCACCGCTACGTTTCAGAACAATGAATGATGAACCATGAAACAAGACAGGAAAGATATGACTATTATACAGAAGAACAGATGGATAGGAATCATCGGATTATTCATGATTCATCTTACGTTATTCATCAGCCCCGCTAAAGCACAGATCACCTCCATCCACGGACACGTGAGCGACGACATGGGCGAACTGATGGGGGCATCGGTGTGCGAGATCGATGCCAACGGACGTATTATTGAGGCAACGACCACCGACTTCAACGGCAACTTCTCCATGCGCATTCGCAATGCCAAGGACAAGGTGCGCTTCAGCTATGTAGGTCTGAAGACCATGACCCTGCCCATCGACCGGCAGGAATACCGTGTGAAGATGACGTCGCAGACCACCATTAAGGAGGTGACCGTCACCTCGAAGAAACGACTCAACGGTGGCGGACTGGCCATCCCCGAGCGCGAAATATCGTACGCCACACAGACCATCTCGATGAAGGAGTTTGAAGGTCTGGGACTGACCACCGTCGACGAAGCCCTGCAGGGACGTATCGCCGGTCTGGACATCGTGGCCGTGTCGGGTAACCTGGGCTCGGGAACGACCATGCGCCTGCGTGGTGCCTCGTCGCTGAGCACGCTGACCAACTCGAACCCGCTCATCGTGGTCAACGGTAACACCTGGAACGTTGACATGAACAACTTCGACCTGACGAATGCCAACGACGAGCAGTTTGCACAGCTGCTGAACGTGAACCCCGAGGATATTGCCAGCATCACCGTGCTGAAGGATGCTGCCGCCACGGCCATCTACGGTTCACAGGGTGCCAACGGTGTGATTGAGATTACTACCAAGCGCGGTACCAGGGGCACACCGAAGCTGACCTACTCGCTGCGACTGACAGGCACCTACCAGCCTAAGGGCTACGAGATGCTCAGCGGCGATGACTACACCATGCTGCTCAAGGAGAGCTACTTCAACCCCGAACAGAACGACAACGCATCGAACCTCAGGGAACTGAACTACGACCCCACCTTCTCTGAGTACGAGCAGTATAACAACAACACCGACTGGGTGGATGCCGTGACGCAGTGGGGACTCCGACAGAACCACTACCTCTCGGTGACCGGCGGCGGCGAAAAGGCCACCTTCCGCATCTCCGGAGGCTACGACCATGAGACGGGCTCGGTCATCAAGCAGCGTCTGGACCGCTTCTCCACACGTGTGGCCTTAGACTACTACGTCTCTGAGCGCATCAAGATCTCTACCAACTTCGCGCTGACCTATACCGACAACAAGAAGAACTACGACAACCTGCTGTCTATAGCCTACCACAAGATGCCTAACATGAGCATCTACGAGCAGTACCCCGTGGGACACCCCCTGCAGGGACAGGACACCGACCGCTACTACAACATGCTGCAGTCGGCTCCCGACGTGTTCAACGGCAACCAGAAGGACTATGTCAACCCCGTGGCCAGTGCCAACCTGGCAAAGTTCGACGACCGCACCTACGACATCACCCCGGAGTTGGAACTGAACTACCACCTGCTGGGTCTTGACGAAGACCATCACCAGCTGAACTGGCAGGGACGCGTCTACATGAACATCTTCAATGAGTATGTTGACAAGTTCTATCCCAGGGAACTGGTCACCACCTCATGGAACAACGGCGTGAACAACGCCACGGCGGGCAGCAGCAAGAGCGTGGCCTTCAATACCAAGCAGACGCTGACCTTCATCCCGCACTTCAGCAACAAAGACCACTCGCTGATGGCCATGGGACGCTTTGAACTGACCAGCGGCAGCAGCAACGGACAGAACACCGACGCCAACAAACTGCCGTCGGGAGGCATCACCAATCCCGTGGCCGGCGGACGTGTCACGGGCATGAGCTCGAACTACAGTCAGTGGCGCTCCATGTTCTACACCTTCTCGACACACTATGCCTACAAGGGACGCTACATGGCCGACTTCTCCCTGCGTGCCGACGGTACCACGAAGTTTGGTCCCGACCGCCGGTGGGGCTTCTTCCCTGCCGTCTCGCTGCGATGGAACGTCATCGACGAGCCGTGGATGGAGGGCACCCGGAAATGGCTCTCCATGCTGGCTATTCGTCCCAGTTGGGGTAGGGTAGGTAACCAGCCCGGACAGGACTACCTCTATGAGAGTATCTACAGTTCGGGAACGCGCTACATCGACATGAGTGCCATCAGGCCGCAGAACATCCGTCTGACAGACCTGCGCTGGGAGACCACCACCACATGGGACGTGGGCTTCGACCTCGGCCTCTTCGACGACCGTATCACCCTGCAGGGCGAGTGGTACTATTCCACACGCCGCGACATGCTGATGCCCAACGTGAGCATCCCCTCGTCGACGGGCTATTACACGCTGGCCTATAGCAATGTGGGTTCGATGCGAAATATTGGCTGGGAGCTGAACCTGAACACCAACCGCCTGATTAAGATTGGGAAGTTCAGCGCCGATGTGAACCTGACCTTCGGCAATAACTCCAATGAGATACTGGATATGAACGAGACCGTGCTGTCGTCGCTCAACTCCGACTTCCACTTCGAGAACCGCGAGGTGCTGCAGCGCGTACAGCTTAACAACCCCTTCGGTGCCATCTACGGCTTCCGCTTCAAGGGCGTGTATGAATACCAGTATGAGACGTTTGCTGACATGACCCCCGACGAGCAGAGAGCCTTCGTGGCTGCCGGACATACCGCCCCCTATGTGCTCAGCGAGAATGGCGAGATAGTCATGGACAAGGACAACAACCCCGTACACATGATCTACAACTACTCGTACGACGGCACCGGCAAGAACTACCTCTTCAAGGGTGGCGATGCCATCTACGAGGATATCAACCACGACGGACAGATCAACGCCCTCGACATTGTGTACCTGGGCTCGTCGCTGCCCAAGCTGACAGGCGGATTCGGATTTACCCTGAACTACGGACGGTGGAAGCTGAACACGCAGTTCAACTACCGCGTTGGCAACAAGATTCTGAACCTGGCACGTCTGGACACCGAGGCCATGACCACCAACGACAACCAGAGCAAGGCTGTCAACTGGCGATGGCGCAAGGAGGGTAACCAGACCGTCATCCCGCGAGCCATGTACGGCAGCACCACCAACTACAACACGCTGGTCAGCGACCGCTTCGTGGAAGACGGCTCGTTCCTGCGACTGAACTACCTGCAGGTGTCATACGCCTTCGACCCGAAGGTCATCAAGAAGGCCATAGGCATCAACCGCCTGAGTCTCTATGCCAGTGCCAACAACCTGTTTATACTGACCAAATACAAGGGTGTCGACCCCGAGGTGTCGTATGGCAGTTATGGGGCAGCCGTCGATGGCGGTCAGACACCAAGAGCCAAGTCGTACACCCTTGGCATAACGGTAGACTTTTAGCGGCCTGCGGCCTAAATGATAAATGAAAAATGATAAAAAGATGAAAAAAATAGTATTCTTTATTCTTTGTCCTTTATTATTCAGTCTTAGCGCATGCTCCGAATTCCTGGAGATAGAGCCGCTGGAGACCATCGTGCTCGACAAGTTCTGGAACGAGGAGGCCGACGTGGAGAACGTTGTGGCAGAGTGCTACTCGTCCATGCAGAGCCAGGCTGTCATAGAGCGTATGATGGCTTGGGGCGAGTTCCGCTCCGACAATGTCGTCGGCGGTACCAATGCCGAGAACAACAAGGACCTGTCGAACATCTTCAAGGAGAATATCAACGCCAGTAACTCGTTTGCAAAATGGGGCGACTTCTACAGCGTCATCAACAACTGCAACACGATCATCTACTACGCACCGCAGGTGAGACAGAAAGACCCGAACTACACGGAGCGCGACCTCAACGTCACCATTGCTGAGGCATCGGCCATCCGTGACCTGATGTACTTCTACCTCATCCGCTCCTTCGAGAAGGTGCCCTACACCACCACGCCCTTCCTCGACGACAACCAGAAGATGGACCTTGCACCGCTGCCCTTCGATGCCGTGCTCGACAGTCTGATCACAGACCTGGAGAAGGTGCAGGACAAGGCCGTGAAGACCTACTCGTCTACCAAACCGTACTATCAGCACGGCCGCATCACCCAGGATGCCATTCACGCCATGCTGGCCGATATGTATCTGTGGAAGCAGGACTACCGGAACGCCGTGCGCTACGCCGATATGGTCATCAAATCCAAGACCGACGACTACCAGAGCGTGCTCGACAAGATGGCGGGCATGGTGAGCACCACCGACCAGATGATTGACGGCTTCCCCCTCATCAGCGACGGCAACGTCACCGGAAGGAGTTACGGAACGGCTGCCACCGACATCTTCGGACAGGGCAACAGCCGCGAGAGTATCTTTGAACTCATCTATATGAACAACGACCAGATGCTGGCCAACGGTGCCGTCAGCACTTACTACGGTAATGCCACTACCTACCCGGGACTGGTGAAGCCCGCAGAGTTCCTCGTGACCGATGTCAACGACGAGCAGTACAGCGTGTTCCTCAACAAATACGATGCACGCTTCTACGAGAACATGCAGCCCGTCAACGGCTCACGTTCCAATGCCGGCATTGCCAAGTACTGCTGCCAGTCGGCACAGATAGGATTTAATAAGGTGGGCGACAATGTCACCGTCAACCCCGTCTATGGCAGCCCCTATGCTGAGAGCACGTGCCATGCCAACTGGATTCTGTACCGTCTGACCGATGTTATGCTCATGAAGGCTGAGGCACTCGTGGAGATGGTGACGGAATCTGCCGACGGCACCTTGAGCGAGCAGAACGACACGCTGCTGGGCGAGGCCTTCAAGATTGTCAACGCCATTCAGAAGCGCAGCAGTGCTGCCGACGAGAAGGACTTGAAGCGCGCCGACTATAACAGCAAGGCACTCATGCAGCAGCTGGTGCTCGACGAGCGTCAGCGCGAACTGATGTTCGAGGGCAAGCGCTGGTACGACCTGGTGCGCCGTGCCCGTCGTGACGGCAGCACAGCCACGCTCATCGGCGCTGTCTCCAAGAAAGGCAGCAGCGGCGGTACGGCCATCAGCAGCAAGCTGTCGCGTATGGAAGCCCTCTACTGGCCCTACCATAACGACGAAATGAAGGTGAACGGCAACCTCGTGCAGAATCCTGCCTTCGGCAGCGGCGAGGAGAGCAGCTATGAGAAAACAAACTAAACCATGTGGACTGATAAATAATAAAAGAGGATTATGAATAACCATTTCTGTCATATATCGCGCATCGCCATCAAAACCGTCGCCGCCTGTCTGCTTTGCTACCACGTTGTGGCAGCCCTCACTTCCTGCAGCGACGAGCCCGACGCCTCCAACTACTATACGTTCAAGAGCCAGATGATGAGCGAATATCTCCTGACGCACAAGGAGTACAGTCAGTTTACGGCCCTTGTGGAACGTACGGGACTCATGAAACTGCTGGCCACCTACGGTGCCTATACCTGCTTCGTGCCTACCAACGAGGCCATGGACAACTATCTGGCCAAGCGCGGACTGCAGAGCTTCGACGACTTGCCGTTAGCCGACTGCGACACGCTGGTGCGTACGCACCTCGTCGATAACATGTACACCACTGCCGACATGGAGGACGGTGTGCTGTCGAAGGCCAACATGAACAAGCGCTATATCGAGGTGAGCCATGGACTCGACGACAGCGGCAACGCCGTGGTGTTCCTCAACGGTACGGCACACATCATCTATGCCCTGCAGGACGACTCCGTGGAGAACGGCTTTGTGCAGCCCATCAACGAGGTGCTTGAGAGCAGCAACCGCATGATTCTGGACATCATGGAGACCAATCCGCGCATCTCAGTCTATTCAAAGGCTTTCCGCCAGTGCGGTTTCTCGGAGCAGTTCTATCAGTATAAGGACGAGACGTGGGATGCATCGGCCTATCCGCGCATCCGCTATGTGTCGCACGTCAACAAGGAGACGGCCACCGTGCCTGATGAGAAACTCATCGGCTTCACCGTCTTCGTGCCTACCGACTCGGTACTCAAGGCGCGCTATGGCATAGAGACGGTGGAGCAACTCTGGCAGAAGGCCTGTGATATTTACGACATGATCTACCCCGAGGACAAGGATGCCGAATACCACGACTTTGCGCATATCACCCACCCTAAGAACCCCCTCTACCGCTTCCTGGCCTATCATGTCCTTAACAGGAAGGTGCGCGGCTGGGACTACCTGACACCTTACCGCCACATCGGCATCGAGACCACCGTCATGAACCCCGTGGACTGGTACGAGACCCTGCTGCCCAAGACCATGATGAAGTTTGAATATCTCTCCGTACGCAAATGGGCCGGCGGCAGCACGCTGGGCGAGCGCTACATCAACCGCCGCTACGATGACAACTTCCAGGAGCGGGGCACGATGATCCAGCAGAAGGTGGAGACCGACTACAAGCGCGACGCCCTCAACGGCATCTATTTCTATGTCGACGACATCCTGGCCTTCGACAAGACCACACGCGACGTGGTGCTGCACGACCTCATCCGCATGGACTTCTCTACCATCTTCCCGGAACTGATGACCAACAACATCCGCCTGAACGGTGACGTCAAGCAGCAGGACCCGGAATATGACGAGTCGGCCAAGTACGGACGCAACTACTACTTCCCCAACGGCTATCTCGACGGTGTCACCATCAACGAGGGCAGCCAGTTCGTCTACCGCCGTCCCCACGACTGGTATGACAGCTACGAGGGCGACGAGCTGAACCTCTTCAAGGACTTCGACTTCACCTTCCGCTTGCCGCCGGTGCCCTTCGAGGGTGAATGGCAGATACGCATAGGCTTTGCCGTGGAGCCCACACGTGGCGTGGCACAGATTTACTACGACGACAAGCCGCAGGGCATCCCCCTCGATATGACCAAGCAGCTGAACGACCCCTCTATCCTGGGCAGCGACTGGAAGGCCAATTACAACACCATGTCGCAGATTGACCTGTCGACAGACCAGAAGGTGCTGAAGAACAAGGGCTTCTACCGTGGCGCCGCCGGCGGCTACCACTGGGACATGGGCCATACCACGAGGGTGCTGTTTGCCACCCAGCCCCACACCATCCGCCGTGTGATATGTACGACGCATATCAATCCTGCCGAAGACCACTACCTGCGCATCCGCAGCGTGTCCACCAAGCAGGGCAACGACAATGAGTTTATGCTTGACTACCTGGAGCTGGTACCCAAGAGCGTCTATGGCGTCACTGACGAGGGCGAGATGGAGAGCATGCTCTAATGCCGGTGACTAAAGAAAAGTGAAATGAGAACAAATTGAGAACTAAGCATGATGATGACTAACAATATGAAAGCAAAACACAGCCTCGCGGTATTCGGCCTTCTCTGCACCCTCAATATGGCCTGCACCGACACATGGAACGAGCATTACGACACGGCGGTGGCAGACAGTGGCACGCTGTGGCAGAAAATTTCCGACCCGCAGGGCAATACGCAGCAGTTCGCACGGGTGCTGGAGGCTTGCGGCTATAAGGAGGTGCTCGACGGCAGCCAGACATACACCGTCTTTGCACCTGCCGACGACACCTTCTCGGCCCAGCAGGCCGACAGCGTGATAGCCTTGTACAACAGCGAGAAGGCTGCCGGACAGACCGATGCCGACAACAAGGCCGTCAAGCAGTTTGTGCAGAACCACATAGCGCTCTACAGCCACCCGGTGTCGAGTCTGACCAATGACACCCTCACGCTGATGAACCGCAAGTACTATCCCCTCAGCAGTCAGAAACTGGGTGGTTGCACGCTGACGTCGGCAGCCCGCCTCTGCAACAACGGCCTGCTCTTCACCCTCAGCGGCAAACTCAACTACTTCCCCAACATCTTTGAGTATCTTGGGCAGGACAGCGAGACGGACAGCGCCTACCAGTTCTTCCGCAGATACAGTATCTATGAGTTTGATGAGACCAAGAGCGTGGTGGGCGACGTCATCGACGGCCGCACCATCTACCTCGACTCCGTGTCGACCCTGACCAACAGGCTCTTCGACATCTACGGCCGCATCAACAGCGAGGACAGCACCTACTGGATGCTCTGTCCTTCGAACGACGAGTGGAACCGCCTCGTTAGCGAGTACTCACCTTACTTTAACTATCCCAACAACGTGGCCAAGCGCGACTCGCTCGTCTACACCCACACGCGGCTGGCTTTCATGGGCGGCACCATCTTCAGCGCCTCACGCAACACTGAGAAGTCGCTGCAGGACTCTGCCGTGTCAACCATGGCACAGTCGGAACTGATACGCTCGCTGCTCGACACCGAGCCTTACTATATCTACTACAAGCCCTATGGCGACGGCGGTGTCTTCAGCGGCACGCAGGACGTCGCGTGCAGCAACGGCCATGTGCTGAAAGCCCGTCAGTTTGGCGTCTCCATGTACGACACCTTCATGCAGACGGTGAAGGTGGAGGCTGAGAACCTGGCCAGTCAGGACAATCTCGTTGATGCCATCGACCCCGTGACCATTCACCAGGTGACCACCAGCAACCCCTTCTACGGCAAGGTGTCGGGCAACTCGTTTGTGGAGATCAAGCCGAGCACGCCGACATCGAGCGTCGTGGTGCGCTACAGCGTGCCTAACCTGCTGTCGGGCATGAAGTATGACGTGATGGCGGTCTTCGTGCCCGCTACGGCGGCCGACACGCTGGCCAGGGAAGAGGCCAAGAAGCCCTGCAGGGTGGTGAGCCGCGTGGCACAGACCGACCAGAACGGCAAACTCTCAGAGCCGCCTTTGCGAAACGCCAAGACAACAAAGGCCGGCGTGGTCGACACCGTGAAAATGTCTACCGTCACCATCAGCACCTGCAGTTATGGTCTGACCGATGCCCTGGTGAAACTCGACATCAAGTCTAACGTGCAGGAGACGCAGCTCTCTACCTACTCCAATACGCTTCGCCTGGATTGTATCATCTTTAAACCTGTCAAGTAAACAGCCATGAACACCAAGAAACTTCATAACGATATGACTCAAGTGAAAAAATACTTCGTTCTGGGACTCCTGCTCATGGTAGGGCTCACATCGCTTTATGCCCTCCCCACCACCCGTGTGGTGAAAGGACGTGTGCTTGACGCTACGACAAAGACACCGCTGTCGGGTGCCATGGTGCGCACGGCCGAGATAGCCGGCTATAGCGTGCTCACCGGCGAAGACGGCACGTACGAACTGAAGATACCTGCCTATGCCACATCGCTCATCGTCAGTTCGCCCGACATGAACGATGTCAAGATTGGCTTGTCGAAGGCTGAGGAGCAGCGCGAGGTGATGCTCTATCCCGACAAATTCACCACCGACTATACGCTGTCTACCAATGTGGTGGCCACCAACCAGGCCAGGGACTTCCGTTTCTCCAATGCCGTCACCATTGAGGACGAGATACAGAAACGGCTGGGCGCTGAGGTGCATACCATGACGCGCAACGGCACCCCGGGCATAGGCGGCGTGATGTTCATCAACGGCTTGAACTCGCTGAACATCAATGCCCAGCCGCTCATCGTCGTCGATGGCGTCATCTACGACCAGCAGTATGACCGTACTGCCCTCCACGACGGCTTCTACAACGACATCCTGAGCAACATCAGCGTGACCGACATCGAGAGCGTCGAGGTGCTGCGTAACGGTACGGCCATCTACGGTGCCAAGGGTGCCAACGGCGTCATACTCATCAACACCCGCCGCAATCACAGCATGGCCACCCGTATCACGGCAAGCATCTCGGCCGGTGTCACCCTGGAGCCCACCACGTTCGACGTGATGAATGCCTCGCAGTACCGCAGCTACGCCTCCGACCTGCTGCGCACTACCAACACCACGATGACGGAGTTTAAGTTCCTGAAGAACGATCCTTCCTACTATTACTACAACCAGTACCACAACAATACCGACTGGAAAGACCTGGTTTACCGCACGGCTATCACCCAGAACTACAGCATCAACGTGGAGGGTGGCGACGATGTGGCCGACTACAACCTGTCGTTAGGCTACACCAACAACCAGAGCACGCTGAAGGAGAACGGCATGGACCGCCTGAACATCCGCTTCAACAGCGATATCCATCTGACAAAGCTGCTCGACATCCGCTTCGATGCCTCGTTTGCCAACCAGACGCGCAACCTGCGTAACGACGGTGCTCCTGCCAACTACACGGAGGGCACTCCCACGTCGCCCGCCTTCCTGGCCTACACCAAGAGTCCGATGCTCAGTCCCTACACCTTCGCCGGTGGCAGCATCTGGCCCGGTTCTGTTGATGTGGCCGACGAGAGTTATCTCGACGAGGCCCTGTCTGAATACTCCAACTACAACTACAAACTGGCCAATCCGCTGGCTGTCAATGAGTATGGTGATGCCGAAAACAAGAACCGCTTTGAGAACTCAATGATTAACCTCTCGGTGACACCGAAGTTCAAGTTGAGTCAGAGTCTCACACTCAGCGAGCATTTCAGTTATAACCTGGTTAATACCAATGAGAAGTTCTACATACCGCTGAACGGTGTGCCTGCCTACTATGTGGCTGGCGTTTATGCTTACTGCGAAAATGAAGTGCGGTCAATGGCCGGCAAGCAGAACTCGGTGATGAGCAACACGCGCCTCAACTGGTCGAAACGCTTCGATGCTCACATGCTCGGCGTGTATGGCGGCGTGCGCTTCAACTGGGAGAACTACACGCAGAACGCACAGTTGGGCTACAACACCGGCAGCGACAAGATGCCAGCCGTGAGTTCGAGCCTTGACCATGCCAAGACCTATGGCGCCAGCGATCAGTGGCGTACCGTCAGCTGGTATGCACAGGCCTCCTACAATTACCTGCAGCGCTATTACGTCCAGGCCAGTCTGGCTGCCGAGGCCTCGTCGCGCTTTGGCCGCGATGCTGCCGACGCGCTGAAGGCCTTCAGCGTGCCCTGGGGCATTTTCCCCGGCATTCAGGCAGCCTGGGTCGTGACCAACGAGCCGTGGTTCAGCCGTATCTGGGGCATCGACTACCTGCGTCTGCAAGCCGGTTACGACGTGGCGGGCAATGACGATATTGACAACTTCGCCGCCCGCAGCTATTTCACCTCCAGCAACTTCCTCGAAGACGTGTCGGGACTGTCGCTGAGCAACATCGGCAACAACCGCCTGCAGTGGGAGACCACCAGAAGATTCAATGCGGGTTTCGAGAGCAATCTGATAGACAACCGGCTGAACGTGCGCTTTAACTACTTCAAGAGCAAGACAAGCAACCTGCTCATGTACCAGCCGCTGAAGACCGTCACCGGTCTGGAGAATAACTGGACCAACGGCGGTGCCATGACCAACGAGGGCTTCGATGTGAGGGCCACCGCCAAGCTTCTGGCTACGAAAGCCTTCCTCTGGGAACTGGGTGCCAGTGCCGGCCATTATAAGAATAAGGTGACGGAACTGTCCGCCTCTCACCTCTCACCTCTTTACGGTGCCACCATCCTTACCGAGGTGGGACAGCCGGCCAACCTCTTCTATGGCTACCGCACCATGGGTGTCTTCGAGACCTCCGAGGCTGCCCGGGCCGCCGGTCTTGCCGTCCTCGATGCCAATGGTATCGACAGCCATGCCTTCGGCGCTGGCGACATGCACTTCGTCGACATCTGTCAGGACGGCGTCATCGACGAGAAGGACCGTACCGTCATCGGCGACCCCAACCCCGACATCTACGGTAATATCTTCACCTCGCTGGCCTATAAGCAGCTGCGCCTCGACGTCAACTTCAACTATTCGCTGGGCAACGACGTGTTTAACTATATGCGCCAGCAGATGGAAAGCGGCAGCCGCTTCATGAACCAGACGACGGCGGTGGCACGCCGCTGGCAGAACGAGGGACAGGTGACCGACGTGCCTAAGGCCACGTTCCAGGACCCCATGGGTAATGCCCGTTTCAGCGACCGCTGGATTGAGGATGGCAGTTATCTGAAACTGAAGACCGTCACCCTGTCCTACACCCTGCCCATGCACAGCACCTTCCTGCAGGGCTTCCAGTTCTGGGTGCAGGCTAACAACGTGTTCACCCTCACCCGCTATCTCGGTGCCGACCCTGAGTTTGCCATGACGGGCAGCGTTATCGGACAGGGCATCGACCTGGGACGTCTCGGACAGAGCCGCTCGTTCGTGGCCGGCGTGAAGATCAACTTGTAAGACCCACCCCCAACCCCTCCCTGTAGGGAGGGGAGTAGTTAGACTTGCAAACAAATAATAAACCAAAAATAAGAAGTATGATTCATAATATTGTTAACAAGATAAGAGGCCTGTTCCGCTTTACCGTCTATTCGCTCCTCCCCCTCGCAGGGGGAGGCTGGGTGGGGGCCTCCTGCAGCGATTTCCTCTACGACGAGTCAGACCAGGTCATCTATGCCGACGACCACCAGTTAACCAGCGATGCCGACACCCTGTTCAACATCGTCGGCATCATGAACAAGATGCAGGTCATCGGCGACCGCACCATCCTCTTAGGTGAGCTGCGTGGCGACCTTGTGAGCGTCACCGGCTATGCCTCGTCAGACCTGCGCCAGCTGGCAGAGTTCACCGACAGCCTTGGCAACAAGTACAACCAGCCCCGCGACTACTATGCTGTCATCAACAACTGCAACTACTACCTTGCCCATGCCGACACCGCCCTGCGTAACAACCGCAACGAGCACATCTTCATGAAGGAGTATGCCGCCGTGAAGGCCTTCCGTGCATGGACCTACCTGCAGCTGGTGCTCAACTACAGGCAGGTGCCCTTCGTCACCGAGCCTGTCCTGAGTCAGCAGCAGTCGGAGCAGGCCTTCCCTTACTACGGTATCCAGGAGGTATGCCAGTACTTTGTCAACGACATTGCCCCATACGCCGACATGGATATGCCCGGCTTCGGCAGCATCCGCAACACGGAGTCCAGCCTGTTCTACTATCCCATCCGTGTCCTGATGGGCGACCTCTACCTCTGGGCTGGCGACTACCGTAAGTCGGCAGAGTGCTACTACGGCTATCTGTCTACACGCAACGGCAGCAACAGCGTCTATCCCATAGGCACCAATGCCGTGCGCTTCCCCAAGGAGAACAACCGCTGGCTCATGGCCAACGACTCGTGGTCGATGGCTTCTTTCTGGACAGAGAGCCGTGGTGCCGATGCCGAACTCATCACCATGATTCCCGGCGACTCCATCCCCTCCGAGGGTAACTACAGTCAGTTGCGCGACCTCTTTAACACCAACGAGAACAATGAGTACCGCCAGTCTGTCGTGCCGTCAAAGAGTCTCATGGCTCTCTCCGCAGCACAGAAGTACTGCCACTACACCTCGGGCAACGAGTTTATCATTGCCCCTGAGAACCTGTCCGACAACATGACGGGCGACCTGCGCCTACAGGCCGTCTACTCCACGCAGTCGGGGGCCGACATGGTGGTCAACGGCAAGCGCATCACCAACTTCTCTACCATCAGCAAGTACGCCACGCGCAACATCCATATCCTGCGCCGTTCCATGGTCTATCTGCGTATGGCCGAGGCCCTCAACCGCGCCGGATTCCCGCTGTTTGCCTTTAAGATTCTCAGCAAGGGTGTCAACAACAGGGTCATCGAGGACGAGATCATACCTTACTACCTGCCTGAGCATGCCGCCTGGCTGCGCTCGTTCAACTTCCCCAACACCAGCTATGTGCTTGAGACCACGTCGGGAAACTCCTCAGAGAACACCATGGGCCTCCACTCCCGTGGCAGCGGCTACACGGCTAACAACCCCACCTACCAGATGCCCGACATGGCCATCGCCGACTCCCTGGAGCGTCTGAATTACCAGATAGAGAAGGTCGAAGACCTCATCGTCGACGAGGAGGCCCTGGAGTTTGCCTTCGAGGGTCATCGCTTCTACGACCTCATGCGCATAGCCCTGCGCCGTGGCGACAATGCCTGGCTGGCACGTAAGGTGGCTCTGCGCAACGGTTCCACCGACGCCCGCCTGTATAACTATCTGCAGCAGTCAGACCACTGGTATCTTAAATTTCAGGAATAGACGCTTATGAGACGCATACTCGCTTGTCTGCTGCTGGCCCTGCCGCTGCTGTGCCAGGCTCAGAAGATAATCTACATCCCAGAGGATCTCCGGGGGATGAATCTGGAAAACGACACGTCGAAGTGGTGCTGGAAACGCTCTGCCGAGACGCGCGACCTTATCTTTATGTGGGAGCGGGGCTTCGGCAGCGACCTGCAGAACCCGCCGCTGTTGGAGGGTAAGCCGATGGCTCTGAACCTCAGTGTGCTGATGGAGCGCGTACAGTCGTTCTATACCTTCTTCCGCGACAGCCTGGGCTGGGGCAATGGACCGGCTTCCAAGGCGGAGCGTTATAAGATGATGGTCATGGTCATGTACTCCCTCGACGGCACTGCATACGGTGGCACCTACGACAACATGATAGGCGGTCTGTGGGTGGCTCCCAACCGCATTCAGGACAAGACCATGAACTGCATGGCCCACGAACTGGGACACTCGTTCCAGGCGCAGATCATGGCCGACAGCATAGGACAGTGCTGGGGCGGCACGGGATTCTTCGAGATGACCTCACAGTGGATGCTGTGGCAGGTCAATCCCTGGTGGCTGCGCGACGAGAACTACCATTTCGAGGCTTTCAAGACGCTGACGCACAAGGCTTATCTCGCCATGGAGAATATCTACCACTCGCCGTATGTCATCCAGTGGTGGAGCGACCTCCACGGACGTAAAAGCATTGCCGAACTGTTTAGGCAAGGACGTATTGGCGAGACCCCCGTCACAACTTATCAGCGCATGTATGGTCTCAGCCAACACCAATTCTGTGAAGAGCTGTTCCGTGGCTACCAACACTTGGTGAACTTCGACTTTAAGCATGCCCGTCAGCAAACACGGCCATACGCCTGCACCTTTGACTCACCGCTGGAGCCGGCAGGCAAAGGTTGGCTCAAGCCTAAGGACATGCCTGAATCTTACGGGTTCAACGCCATCAAGCTGGACGAGCGCGTGAATCTCCAGGCCTCGGCTTTCAAACTTCAGCTGAAGGGAAAGGGGGTTCTCTATGGCTTCGTCGGAGTCACTACTGATGGCGAGAGCATCTATTCGCCCATTGGGGCCAACACCTTCAGGTGCCCGAAGAACAAGCGGTTGGCACATCTATACCTTGTCGTCATGGGGGCACCCGACACTTATCATGAGGATGGGTCGTTCCCTTACTCTTTCCGGGTCACTGCTAAATAGACTTCTGTCATGAGTACCATGTTCCCCAGGTTTCTTTCAACCGCCGTTATCTGTTTCGCCCTGACTGTCACGTCGTGGGCAAAAGGCAGCTACGACCTGCACTACACGGTAGCCTTTGATACGACAGGCCACTACCTGCATGTCGAACTCAACTATGTTCAGAGGGGTTCCAACAGCCGTGAACTCACCCTTAACATGCCACGATGGGCACCGGGATACTACCAGATACTTGACTTTGCCAAGCACTTGTGTGACTTTTCGGTTACCGACAGCAAGGGAATGTCTGTTGCTTGGCGTAAGGACGGCATGAACCGATGGCGTATCAGCGTGCCCGACGACCAGCGCCTGACGGTAAGATATCGTGTCTATGCCAATGATCGCAATGTGGCTTCAAGCCGCGTGGAGGCCGGTATTGCCTTCGTGGCTCCGACGGGTGTGTTTATGCATGTCGATGGCGACATCGGACACACTGTCACTGTCAGCTTCCGCATGCCCTCGCACTGGCAGCATATAGCAACGGGACTGAAGCCTTCTGCCACTGACAGATATACGTTCACGGCACCCGATTTTGACACGCTTTATGACTCGCCGTTCTTGCTTGGCAACTATTATAGCACACGCTTTGCACATGAGGGCCATGACTATGTGTTTGCCGTGGAATCTCCAGATGGCATAGAGGAACTTGGATTGCAGGGCGACTTCTGCCGCATTGTCAGTGCTGCTACCCGGCTGATGGGCCATGTGCCCTACGACAACTATTGCCTCATACACATGGGCAGGGGGGAGGGAGGACTTGAGCATCTCAACTCACAGGCCTGCTATACTGACGGCACCTATCGTTTTGGCTCACGCCGTGATCAAGTCAAGTTCCTGGCTTTTGTGGCACATGAGTATTTTCACCTGTATAATGTGAAGTGCATACGTCCTGCAGAACTGTGGCCGCTTGACTACGACCGCGAAGCCGTAACTCCCATGCTATGGGTGAGCGAGGGGTTGACGTGTTATTACGAGTTCCGCTTGCTGCATAGTGCCGGCATCACCACAACCGACGAGGCTTTGCAATTGTTGTCAACCTATTTCAGCCTCTATGCCCCCTACGAAGGCCAGCGACACATGAGCCTGCGGCAGAGCAGTTACGACATCTGGCTCAACTTTATGAACGGGGATGGTAACGAGCGCGACGTGCGTGTGAACTACTACTTCAAGGGGCCGGTCATCGGGCTGCTCCTTGATGTAGCCATCCGTCAGACAACCCGTCAGCAGCACTCGCTCGACGATGTGATGCGTCTGCTCTACAACCGCTATTACCGTGAACGGAACCGTGGCTTCACTGAGGAAGAGTTTTGGCAGACGGTAAGTGAGATTGCCGGTCAGCCTCTGCCTGAGATGCGTCGGCTGGTGGACACAGCTTGTGACATTGACTATAACCGATTACTGGAACCTGCCGGACTGTGTGTGGACAAATCTGAGTGGCGCATTGTCCGTGTGGCAAACCCAACCAGAGAGCAGCAGGCTTTTCTCGATGCCATGGGACTCAAATAGACTCAAGAACCAGGAAACTGCATGAAGAGAACTATAATAGCAACCTTTCTGATACTGACGGTTTTCATACAACTGAAGGCTGCCGACGACCTGCTCTATCGTAGCATAACGATGGATGACGGATTGCTGTCAAATACGGTCAGGAATATCGCACAGGATAAGTATGGTTTTGTCTGGTTTGGTACAGACAATGGCCTTTGCCGTTTTGACGGGACCGTCGTCACACCGTACCGCATCGCAGAGTTGGGCATGAACCAATATATCTCAGCACTGACGGTGACAGAAAAAGGCGTCTTTGCCGGTACTACCAAAGGGGTGTTCTGCATCTTGTTTAACGGGCGCCATGATTTGATTAAACTGCCAATGGCTGTCAGCACGCCTGTCACCAGTCTGTCGACAGACAAGGATGGCAACCTGTGGATAGCCACCATGGGACAGGGTGTGTGGTGTGTCAGTGGCGATGTCGGGCAGACGGAAAAGTTAAAGGTTCGCCACTATGATTTCAAGGATACAGGAGGTAACGTGGCACAGGTGATGGCCGATAATAGCAACCAGATATGGACTGTTACCAGTCGGGGACGCTATCCGGTACAGCGTCTGAACCGCCTGCACAATCGTTTTGAGGTAGCAGATTTGAAGTTTGACGGTAGCTACCATTCATTCTGCATGTTGCAGACCAGGGATGACCGCCTATGGCTGGGCAGTTGGAATAACGGCCTACTGCTGATGCACAGCGACGGGAGACTTGAACAGGTGATTAACCCGTTGACAGACCATGTGGGACAGCATATCCACGCTATCTTTGAAAGACACCATAGAGGTGTCCTGTCAGAGGCGGCGTCTCCTGGCGATGAAATCTGTATCGGTTGTGACGATGGCATCATCTGTTATAACACGAAGACGGGCCAGTGGCACTCTCTTCTCGACAACGATGATGCACGAGCCGGTAATATGAGCAATCGTTTCGTCTATGCTATCACGTCAGACACCGAGGGCGGGCTGTGGATAGGCACGTTCTATAGCGGTGTGGCTTACGTGTCGCCCGTCAGCAAGCGTTTTGAGGCTTTCTGTGCCAATGGTGATGACCGCAATATGACGGGTAACGTCATTTCCCGGTTCTGCGAGGACCGTCGGGGACTGGTGTGGGTAGCCAGTGATGACGGTGGACTGATGTGCTTCTCGCCTGCAGAGAACCGTTTCCTGGACTATCCCAACCGTGAGCTGTTGTCAGAGTGTAATGTCCATGCACTATGCATTGACAGTCGCAACTGGCTGTGGATAGGAACCTACTCAGGAGGCGTTTATGCCATGAACCTCAGCAATGGACAACTCAGGCATTACACGCAAGGCAGTGACGCTAACAGTCTTGACAGTCCTAACTGCTATGCCATCTGCGAGGACTCCCAGAAGCGCCTGTGGGTGGCTACCATGAATGGGCTGCACCGATACAACCCTGAGCAGGATTGTTTTTTAAGGATCTGCCAGACAGATGTCCTCACTATTGACATTGATGAGGATAAACAGGGAAATCTCTGGCTGTCCACCCAGGGCGACGGACTTTGGTATTACGACACCAAGACAGGCAAGTCAAGGCAATACCGGAACAGCGAGAAAGACTCAACCTCCATTCCAAACAATGAGATTAACTGTGCTCTCACCGACAAAGGTGACAGACTGTGGGTGGGCACGCTGGGCGGCCTGTGCTATTATGACAAAGAACACGACCGCTTCGTACGTGTGCATCTGGATATTACCAGCCAGAATATATTAAGCATCATAGAGGACTACGGTGCGCTGTGGATAGCTACCGACCGTGGCATCGTCAAATATGTGCCGGATGAGAGCGTGCAGCAGTTTACCCGACAGGACGGACTCTCAGGTGAGCAGGCTATGGCTAACGCCATACTGAAGAATACTGACGGACGCATTTTCGTCGGAACCACGAGTGGGTTCAGTACCTTCTTCCCCTATCGTATCAGGGCAAATAGTGTCATGCCACGCGTCTACGTCACCTCCATAGAAATCAGGAACAAGCAGCTCACAGACAGCAACGGTCTGTCCTGTGACCTGTCACAGGCCACAGAGCTGGAACTTGATTATGATGAGGCGCAGATGGTGGGTTTCTCATTTGCCTCACTTAGTTATTGCTCGCCTAAGAAGAATCAGTATGCCTACATGCTTGAGGGCTTTGACCGTGACTGGAACTATATAGGCAATCTGTCCAAGGCTACCTATACCAACCTGCCTGCAGGCACCTACACCCTGCGCGTCAAAGCAACCAATAACGATGGCCTGTGGTCAACAGACGAGGCTCGCCTGCGGGTCGTCGTCCATCCCCCCTTCTGGTGGAGTTGGTATGCCCGGCTGTTTTATGTCTTGCTGGCGTGTGCCGGCATCTGGTACTATGTACACGCACGCCTAAGACGCGCAGAAAGGAAGCATCAACGAGAGATAGACCTGTTGAGCGAGGAGAAGGAAAAGGAGGTGCGCGAGGCCCGACTCAACTTCTTTACTATGATTGCTCACGAGATACGCACACCTGTGTCGCTGATTATAGGGCCGCTGGGCAAACTGATGAAGGAAGGACAGCCTTCAGACGATTTGCGTATCATAGACCGTAATGCTCACCGGCTGCTGGAACTTGTCAACCAGTTGCTTGACTTCCGCAAGGTAGAGCAGCAGCGTCTCGTCATGCACTTTGCCCCGCACGATATTAACGATATTGTGCGGTCTGTGGGCGTACGCTTTGAACCGACCTTCAGCCAGGGCGGAAAGCGTTTCATCATAGAGTGTGATGACCGTCAGCTGACTGCCATCGTCGATCGTGAAGCCATCACCAAGGTTATCAGCAACCTCCTCACCAATGCCAATAAGTACACCAAGGACGAGGTGCGACTGACCTGCCAGACAGAGCCTGACGAGGAGCATTTCAGAATCGTGGTGGCCGACAATGGCGTGGGCATACGCCCGGAAGACCAGAAGCGTATCTTTGAACCGTTCTTTCAGGCTCAGGACAATAAACCGGGAACGGGCATAGGCCTTAATATCGTCCGTAACATCGTAGACCAGCATCATGGCACCATCACAGTGACATCTGAATTAGGGCAGGGCTCAACCTTTGTGGTGACGCTGCCTATGAAGCAGCCCCTTGCCGACACACCGCCTCTCGCTGAAACCGAGATGCGTGAGGACGATACGGTGCAGCGGCCCAAGGAAGTGGTGCATGAGGGGGCGGCGGCAAAACTACCGCTGGTACTCGTTGTCGACGACAGCGAAGACATGGTAGCGTTCCTCTCCTCTTTCCTCTGTCAGCACTACCGTGTCATCACTGCCGGCGACGGCATCGAGGCTCTTCGCCAACTGACGAAGCACCCGGTGAGCCTCATCATCAGCGACTGGATGATGCCCCGAATGGATGGTGCCGAGTTCTGCCGTCAGGTGCGTCTTAGTCCTATGACCAGCCATATACCCTTCATCATGCTCACCGCCAAGACCGACGACAACTCCAAGGTCGAGGGCATGGATGTCGGCGCCGATGCCTACATCGAAAAGCCCTTCTCCGTCGACTATGTCGAGGCCGTCATCCGTAATATTCTCGCCATGCGGCAGCGGCTTGTCGAGAAGTTTTCAACCGAGCCGTCTATTCCCGCTACCGACATTGCCAGCAACCAGACTGACAATGAGTTCATGGCGCGTATGACGAAGATCATTGAGGAAAACATGTCAAACGCTGACCTTTCCGTTTTGTTCCTGGCCGAACAGATGGGTATCAGCCGTAGCGGGCTGTTCGCAAAAATCAAGATGATGGCCGACGTCACGCCCAACGAGATGATCCAGATTATCCGACTGAAGCGTGCCGCCCAGCTGCTGCAGACCAATAAATATACCGTCAGCGAGATTGGCTATATGGTGGGCTTCTCCAATCCCTCCTACTTCTCCAAATGCTTCCAGAAGCAGTTCGGCATACGTCCCATGGATTACATGAAGCAATGCACCCGCCCCACGTAACCGTTTTAATGCAAAAAATGTCT